>Ga0247611_10000043_pt1 | contig 231064 bp, 328 predicted proteins | sample 177DNAGHGhighgp2_FD_192422 | JGI IMG/M metagenome (GOLD analysis project Ga0247611, IMG submission 192422) | Sheep rumen microbial communities from Palmerston North, Manawatu-Wanganui, New Zealand - 1770 DNA GHGhigh gp2 | ecosystem: Host-associated > Mammals > Digestive system > Stomach >... | reverse complement strand
TTATATTTAGGTGAGTTATTTTTTTATTAGTGGGTTCTTATCCTCGAACCAAGGCAAAGAAATTCAAGATAAACTCGATATTATATTAGAACAAACTCCTATCCAAGATTTAGATGTTTTATCGCTGGAATCAACAACATCAATAACTGGGATTTGGTATGGCGGTACGCATACACAAGCAAGTACTGCAGGTTGGAAATATTATATAATTCCCAATGACAATTATAATACTCTAAATGTTGATGTTTTTTCAGGAAATATCTCATCGAACAATCCATATTGTATATATTTTTATAATAGTTTTGATACCTTTAATAGTACCACATATATTTCTGGAGCAATAGCTTGTACTTCAGCGGGTGATGAAAAAAAAGAAATAGTAAATGTTCCTGAAAACACAAAAGCAATAATTATAAACCACAGAACAACAAGTGGGAATATTTCTGTTTTAGCTAGCGGTATTCAGGAATCTGGTCGTATAGTTGATTTAGAAGAAGAAATTGATAGTATATTAAATTCAGAAGAAAAAGTAAAAGATGGCTTGACTATTGCCGTTGTTGACTCCAGTAACTCAACAAAAATCGATAAAGACGCTTATGAAATTACTATTACAGAACAAGATGTTGGGGTTCCACTTGCTGCATATCTAACATATTATGATTATTATGGCTTGTCTGGAGCTACACCAACTGAACTTACTATAGGCGGTCATAGATTTACTACTAATGAAATAGGTAAACAAGTATATTTTACACCAACCGCTGAAGATATTGGTAAATCCATTGGTTTGGCTTTGCGATATGCTGGCAATGATAATGCAAAAGTATGGTGGGAATATTTGGAAGATATGGGTGCTACAGTTATTCCAGTCTGTTGGTCTGGTGCTTCAATTACTGCTCATGAAGATTCTAATGCAAATAGAAAAACCTCATATGTATGGCATGATGCACAAATAAGAAAGCTTGGTGTTCGTATTCCAGGTTCAATGCAAAGAAAAGCTCCAGATATTATCATTATGATTCGTGGGCTAAATGATATGACCCATGCACCATACAGTTTACTAACAAATGGTTATTTTGATAGTATGAATTGGACATATCCTACAACCGATGTTGTCAATGATGGTTGGGGTATACTAGAAGGCTTAAGTTTGTGGGTAAAAAAAGTAAGAGAAGCCTATCCATTTACCAAAATTGTTATTGCAACGCATCGATCAATAAAGAGAATAAATTGTGCTACTTTTCCAATAAATAACGGTCTGTATTCAATGCCACAATTGAATGAAGCAATTAGAAAAGCAGCAAGCTTCTTCGGTTGTCATACAATAGATTTTGATCGTAATGGCATGACATTCGAAAACATTTATCCATATTATGTAAATGATAGTGCAACAATCCCAACACACACAAATAATAATGGCCACAAAGCATTAGCTAGACAAGCCATAATTGATTTAAAAAGTAAGTTAGACTTTTTGCATTTGCCTCACGAAGATCGTGATTCAAAGCTAAAAATGAGTGTTGTTCAAACACTTGAAAATGTAACCAGTAGTAATAATGCAACAGAGGCAGCTTTAGGCGAGACATTTACTACAACTCTATCTCCATTTGAAGGTGTAAATGTAACAGTTTTACAAAATGGTGCAAATATAACCAGTACCGTGTATAATGCATCAACTGGGGTAATTACCATCGATGCTGTAAACGGAAATATAGATATTACAGCTTCTTATAGTGGAGTTAGTTATAGTGTTACAAATAACTTAACAAATGTAACTAATTCAAACACTGATAGTACTGTTTCAGAACAATCTGCTTATAATGCAGAATTGATATCTGATGAAGGTTATATCAAAGACTCTGTAACAGTTACCATGGGCGGAACTGATGTAACTACAGATGTATATGCAGATGGGTTTATAAATATTCCATCTGTAACTGGTGACATTGTAATTACAGCAACAACAACCCAAACTATTGGTGGATCTTATCAAATACACAATGCCAAAACCGGTATTCTAAATGGAGCAGCACCAACTTCTTATACTAAAAATAACTTAAGTAAGTCGGTTACAAAATTTAGAACCACAGATACCATAGTTGCTGGTTCCGGTGCTGCAATTGGTGGAATTTATGGTAAAATCTTTACATCAGTATATGATAAAACCGACCGTTTTGAATTTGGTACTAGCTCATCAGCTGTAACTGGCGTAATACCACAAACAAATACAAAATACATATCAACACTTACGGACATAAATCAATCAGCATCAATACTAACGATTTATGCTGGTAATGATGATAATTTGACAACACCGCTAGGAACAGCGACTAGAACATCAACCGTTGGATGGCCTTATGCTTTATATGGAAGTTATTCAAGCACAAATCAAAATTATAACACAGCATATGAATTGATTGAAGTTAAATTATACGATACATCAGATAACTTGGTTAGAGACTATGTTCCAGCAACTAGAATATCTGATTCAACTCAAGGATGCTATGACAAGTTGACTGGTGAATTTGTGCCAATTGTAGTTGACCAATAAAAGCTAATTTAAATGAACATAATAAGCAAAAACCTCCCAATTTTTACTGACGGGAGGCTTTTGTTTTATTTCTCCAATTGTTCTTTCAACTGTTCTGATTTTATAAACTTTCGATTCGGAAAATCGTATTTGCGACGATCAGGAGACCAATTTTCTATAATAGAAAAATAACCAATTACACGACTTAAGTGGATCAGCTTTTTGCTGCCGCAGTGCGGACATGTTTCAAAATCACCTTTTTCTACCTTTCCGCATTCCCTGCACTCGCTATAAACACAATTCAATGCAAAATGTTCAGCACCATTGCTAATAGCTTTTGTAATCATAGTTTTTGCTTGTTGAGATGTTAGTTTACTATCTACCGAATAATGTACGATTGAACCACCAGTCATAAGGGCATTGATTTCTCCATCACGTTTCATTTTTTCAGCAATTGTATAATCTTCCCAAAGTGAACACCATTGGTTTGCATAAATATTTGGCATTTTAAATTTTCTCATATCTTTACCTCTTTATTCAAATACATAATTTCCATCTTCATCTGCAAATAGTATTTTATCAACTTTTGCCAACTTTGGAGCCATCCCTTCAGCTGGAATCGCTTCAATATTGAATATAATGTTTTCTTGATTAGCTACTTTTTGACATTCGTTATTGAAGAATACCAAAAAGTCTTTCATATAATCAAAATCTACATGGTTGAATTTGAATTTCAAGATCTTGTCAGCTTCTACATATCCAACACAACCAAAAGTGGAGAACATGTGTGTCATATCAATCCAGCCATTTGATATCCAAGGTTGTTTTCCTAATTCTTCTAACTTCAAGATCAAAACTTTATGTGCTTTTAAGATTTTACCCATTCTAGCAACACGTTCTACAACAATTTTCTTGAAGTCATCATAAGATTCAGCTTCATAGGCACATCTTGCAAAATTGATAGTAACTACACGATGAGAACCTAAAGAAACTTGTGAACCACCAAATGAATTTACTCCACCTGCATATGCCAAGAAGTCAGAGTCGGACAATAAACGACAACAAGAAGCAACTTTAGACCCTTCAGAGGCATAAATATTGTAACGAGAAATATCTGCATGCTTTGTAATATAGTCTAACAGTTTATTATCTTCATATGTTAGTTTATTGTTACCTTTTTCGTCTTTAGTTGTTCCGAAATTACAGGTTGTTACAGGGAATGGAAATTGTAAACCACCACGCAAAGGATCACCCTCATCAAATACGTCAATATATATCTCTTGTAATTCTTCAATATAGTCTAAAATAAAGTTTTTCCAGGCATCTTTATTATCTTCAATTCCATTATCTTCACATGCTGCTGCTTTTTTAGGGAAGTACCAGCCATAGTTATCATCAGCAATCAAGCCTTCCAATTTATTACGATCAAACAGAGAAACATTTGTGAAAGGTGATTCTACTGCGTTTCTGGAATAATGATTAACTGTATGAATGAATTGTTGGAAGTGATTAGCCATTGATTTTCTAGCTTTTTTATCATTTCTTAAGTCATCTAATGGAATTCTTTCACGATAAACAGCTAAGTGGCAAATATCCATAAAGAAAGTACCAATAGCTAAAGCACCAGCAACATTGAATGACATTTCGCGGATGGTATCACCTAAAACAGAAATATAAGTAGAAATGCGATGAGCTGGAGAAGAATGAACCTGACCAAAATTTCTTCCTTCGGTTACAATTTTAGAAGCATCCACACAATAACAATAAGGAATTAGAATTTTAGTAGAATCATTCAATGCCAAAGAGAAGTCATACATATCAGCGGTGCACTTTTTAGCTTCTTCTTTACCATATAAATCTTTGATGGTTTGATATAAATAGTCGTAACCTGCTAATTTTTGATACGGCAAGAAAGATTCAACACAAACACCCGTCATATTCGTATCAGTTTTATTTGCATTATCATCAATAGAAACATCATTAACAGATTGTAGGTTACCGAAGACTTGTTTAGAAATAAAAGCCAATGGATCAAAATTTTCAGGAGCCAACCCATGAGCCTTTAGAATTGCATTTACTTTGGTTTTCAATTCTTCCTTGTCTGTGATTCCATATTTAGATTTCAATGCCTTTGTTAGAGTTTCAGTAATATTTTTCAATGTTCGAGTTGTTGTAGCTTCAGAAAGATTAGTATCAATCAGTTTTTCCATCTCTTCTTGATATGGATTTTCTGTGTTATTATCGAATTCTGGAAACTTAATTTTTATCGCTTTCTTTTCTTCGGTCATTTTATTGCTCCTATTAGTTATTAAAATAGAATCTACCGTCAACTGATAACTGATTGCCGGCTTCATCGAATAGATTTTGGGTTTTATTTACAAATTGAATATAATCATCTGTTTTTTCCGAGATTTGCATATTATCTTTATCAAACTTGCCACATTTTACATATTTATAACCTCTTATTTGCATGTTTTTTACTTCTTCATGTGAGTACCCAGTATAAATGCAAATATCGTGCGTAGGGCCAAGTATAGAACAAATAGAGGCAGTCAAATTACGATTACATTCATGAAGACAATCTCCTCCAGATAAGACTATTTTGTTTGTATCATTTCTTTTGCAACGTATTTTTATTTCTTCTATTATATCTTCTATAAGTTTATCGTTTATTTTTTCATGTATTTTTTGCAATAATGGATTTTGACACCCAATACAACCATGAGAACAACCAGACATAATTACAACGACTGCAATACCATCTGGGCTTGGATAATCTAAAAAAGTTGTATCAAAATTAATCACAATTCTTTTCCAATACTGATTCTAATTCTTCTTGTTTTGTTATATCTACATTTTCACCATTGAATATTACAAAAGTTGGAGCAGAACGAATGGAATATTTAGTAGCTAACTCTTGTGCTTCTTTATCTACACCAAAAACAAAGACAGAATAATCAAATTGAGGATATTTTTTTTGTAATTCTTGATAGGTTGGTTCAAAAAGTTTACAACGAGGACAATTTGGAGTTTTTATTTCAATGCATTTTTTAAGTGTATTATCAGCCATAGATGTTCTCCTTTTTATGTTTTTCGTTGTAATTATAGATTGTTTAATATAGAAATCTAGTTTAATGTTTTGAATGTATAATAGAACCAATTTATAAAAGTTTTTTGAAACAGTCTAGATGGGAAAATTGAAAAATTTTATGGCGGTTTTTCAGTCTTTTATGCTGTATATACAAATGTATTGACACGATTTTTATGCTTTTTAATGTTTTTTCAATTTGCTGAATATTAATTAGTTATATAAACACAAAAATGCATATCAAGTTCTTATCCTCGAATATAACATCATCTCCTGACTTTAAAATAACAGAAGGAATGATATTACACAGATCTTTGAACTTTGATACAAGCAAAGTCGATGTTGGAAGTTCGCCAAATAATTGTAATTTTGGCGTAGCACCATTCTTTATTGAAAGATACGCCGGATTAAAAGAATGCTTATTAGATACTGTTTCATTATTTTTAGCAAATCAAGATTATCCAACTATCACTAGTTATAACTTGAAATTATATTTGTTGTATATTGAAAATGCACCAATATCTGATAATGGTAACTTTTTGTTGAAATCAATGATGCCTTCAACAAGAGCAGCAATGGAGTCAAACCTACACGAATTTATTACTTTGAATACCAAAGATTTACCACGAGGTATTAATACTTTCAAACTAGATGGTTCAGATCCTAGAGTTACGATAAACCAAGAATTTCTAAAAACAATTACTTTTAATGGTGTTACAAAATCCTATCCTGTTATACCTTGGAACTATTTCTTGGGATTAGGACAGCGTATACCAGGTGATACAAAAACAGAACCAACATGCAGACAATTTGGTTTTGGTACAAAAAATCGTCCAGCTAATGTTACTTTGACTAATTTAGAATTAGAATCATTCTTGTATTACAATGGGTCAACAGGAGCAATTGCAGGTACTGATTATACAGATGCAACATCCACTTCTGTGTGTATGCCAATTGAATTCACAGCGGTTTCTACATTGGTTGATGATAAAAAACATCAATATGCGGTAGATGAAAAGTTAGAAAAGATCACAAATAAAAGAATCCCTGTTGGTGTAATAAATTCTTCCATTATGCCTACAAGTGGTTCTGTGAATACTAGAGTTTATGTTTTAGCTGATCAATCACCAATGACTGGAAAATATTTAACGCATATTGGTATAAGACCTGGGTCTGGCCAACATGCTGTAAAAATTAAATATACAACAAATGGTATAAATGGTAAATTAACTGAAGGGTCAGCATATCCAGAACTTAACAGTGATGAAAATACATTATGCACAATAAACGTTCCATATGTTGGTATGGGTGCTACTAAACCAATGATTTTTGCTTTAGACGGTTCAGACCCAAATGTTACTATCAATGCTACAGATATATATGATGTTGAACATGGCGGGTTTTATATGGATGGTACTTTGGTTATAGGTATAGATGGTAGGGCAAGACAAACTGTAACATCTACTAGAATATTAGATGATTGTGTGACTACATTTATATTCTGCAGTGATTATAATGCAACACCAAATCAATATCAAAAATTTCAAGTAATAAATGCTGATACTGGAATTGCTGGAAGCATACAGAATTCTTATGAACTTTGTTTAGATTTATATACTTCAGAAATAGTTAGAGATAAAGAATATAATAGTGATGCATTACAGTCTATCAATGAAAAAGAATCTCCATTAAAAGGCAAATATCTATCAATTATTGGTGATAGTATTTCTACTTGGGATGGATGGTCTAATGTTGCACCAGCTTCTGTAAATTCTGCAATATATTATCCAAAATCAACTGTAAAGAATAGTATGACAACAGTAGATCAAACTTACTGGAAGAAATTAGTTGATAGAACCGGAATGAAACTATTAGTGAATAATTCATGGTCTGGTTCAACTGTTTCTAAGTTTTGGAAAGGTTATGTTGTTGATACCGAGAATGATAGATGTAATCAACTCCATAAAACAATCGATGGAATAGTTGTAAATCCTGATTACATATTGATCAATATTGGCACTAATGATTTCGATCACATGAGTAAAACTATTAGTAGAATATCAGATTCTGGTTCTGGAACTGCAACATATTATGGTCCACAGGGATTTGGAAAATGGGATGGTAGAAATGGTCAAAAAGTTCCAGATCTTAACTCATCTCCAGATACATTCCGTGAAGCTTATGCTGTTATGTTGGGCCGTTTGAAAAGAAATTATCCTTTGGCTAAAATATTCTGTTGTACTGTTCCTTGCGGAGAAGTAACAAACAATTTATCTCCAGGATTTGATGAAATAAACAGAGTAGGTGTTTCATTGGTAGAATTCAACGATGCTATTAGAGAAATTGCTGCTGCCTTTGGTTGTAAAGTAGTTGAACTTGCTTTATGCGGAATGAATTATTATACATTACAAAACTTTTACAGTGATGGTAGTTTACATCCAAATGAAGCTGGTATGGAATTATATTATCAAACCATTAGGCACACAATGGAATCTGATGACTCAAATGTTGGTACAGTTACTGGATATATGTCAGATAAAACATTGAAAAGTTTTACCCCAATTATATCTGATTTTACTGGAGCAACCGTTGATGAATTGAGAGAAGAATTAAATACCTTATTGAATATCTTATCTCAACGAGGTGTTATAACATCCTCAAGTGAACACTACAAGCTTTGTTCTTGTACTTATGGTGGTAAAACAAAGTATTTCAATTATCGTGTTGTAGATTCCATTGATAAAATGCCACTGGTAGCAAATACTGCTCATGGCTTTGGTGTTCAAAGTAGTTATTGGGGTTATAAACCAAGCGGAGGCCGATGTGCACCAGCAATTGATTGCGTTGTGTCAGATACTAGTGCTACAACAAAAGAGGTTACCGGGTATCTATTAGCAGTAAATGGTGGCGAAACTTTACAATGGAATCCTGATAGTTCTTTAGTTTCAACATATAGCGATTTAGCTTATGGAGTGTATGAATATAATGAAAATGGGACACCTGTTGGAACACCTGGCGAAACAATGCAAGGATGGAGAACAGCAAATATAACTTTACAATCTACAACAAAATATGTAGCAATAATATATAGAGTAGGTAAAACTGCCGGTGAATTTGTTTACGATATAACAAAAGATCAATTATTGCTATTATCTAAAGCTTTGACTATAGCATAATAAAAAGTATCATAAAATATTTATAGATACAAAAACCTCCCAGAAATAAAACTGGGAGGTAATTTTTATTTGTTAAGTTTTTATGAAGCTGAGATAACGCCTCTTGCTCTCAAGGCTGCAAGTAAAGCATTGAAATCAGTTACTAAACCAGAAACATCAGAAGCCGTAGAGTCTGATATAGCAGTTGCAGTACCAGTCATCAACTTAGACAGTCTTGGTGCTGATGTATTAGAAGTTGTTTCATTTTCCATGGCAGGTCTGATGATTTCATACATACGTTCCATGCCTGCTTCTGAAGGATGAACTCTACCGTCACCGTATAGAGTTGCTAAAGTATAATAATCCATACCTGCAGTTGCCATTTCAATTACTTTTACGCCAAATGCAGTAGCTACTTCTCTAATAGCATCATTCCACTCGGATAAGGTATAACCAGTACCATTTATTTCATTTAGACCCTCACCGCCTTCGTTGTTTCCGCAAGGTATAGTACAGCAGAAAACTTTAGCTAGTGGATAATACTGTCTTAACCGATACAACATGACGGCATAAGCTTCTCTGAAAGTATTTGGTGATGTTGTAGTTGGATTAGCAGGGAATAAAACACCTCTACCGTTCCATGTACCCATTTCATAATCATGGTCAAAGTCGTTAGTTCCGATATTGATCAAAATATAATCTGGATTTACAACTGTTCCATCAATAGTTTTATGTAACTGATGGCAACGATCATTTGACTGAGATACTACTGAACCTGTACTAGAACCAGCACAATGTGAACCTGACCATGAGTTGTTTACCAATAGATTCATTCCAGTTCTGTCAATCAACTTTTTCCAATACGTCTGATTTACATCTAAAATTGGTGAAGCTACACCAGAGTTTGGATAATAAACCGCAGCTGAAGTAGAACCAGGGGCAATATTAGACCAACCTTCAAAAGTAGAAATACTATCACCAATTATTGATAACCATTTTCCTTGTAGTGGTGAGTTTGGATTACGTTCTTTCAAATCTTCAATATCAGATAAAGCTGTAGCGATAATATCAGAATGAATAACTTGTTCACCAGATTCTTCTGTTACTAAATATGCATCAAAATTCTGTTTTGTAATTGTTTCGGTTTCCCAAGTTCTTTCAAAAAATGATACACCAAAGTTCCCCTTGGATGAACCATAACTACCGGAGCTGCTTTTATAATAAAATGGTTTACTATAGCCTGTTTGAGATTGTGAGTCTCTATCATAACCAAATGCACCGTAATCTGATCTGTCATCACCAAGCATTACCCAATTACCAGTAGGAATAACCAAATAACCTTCGCTATCTAAATAATCAGGATTTCTATAAGTAACTCTAGAATCTGAACCATCTAATTTGAAGTTTTCCATATGGCCTAAATCAGAACTCGTTAATGTTACTTCAAAGAATTTTTTATATGTGGTTTTCCAGTTTGAAGCAGGTACTATACTTGACAAAGCTTCTTTCGTTGAAGGAAAAGTGTCTGTACCTAAATCGATTATAAAAAACGGATAAGTATTATCTACTGTACTTAAAGTTTTTATACAGCAAGAAACCGAAGCTAACTGTTTGTTTCTAATCGGTGTCTGGTTGAAATTTGAAAGGAATGGACCTACAACAGCTTGAGAAGCACTATAACCACAATGTTCAGATTCATCATTTAGCATATTTTCAGTTGGTACAACTATTTGTTCAGCAGTTTCACCAAACAGATTTTTAGGCTGTGAATTATCTAAAATTGAAGCTTCACCTTCTGGTGTTACAATGCCTGAAGCACTTACAGGTACAACTTCACCTTCAGAATTGATACCCAAGATTTTCCCGGTATTTTCACTACCCTGATTCGAGGATAAGAACCCACTAATAAAAAAATAACTCACCTAAATATAATTTTTGGTGAGCTATAAGGCTATGAAATGAAAGAAAAGATACTGCATTAGTTATACTCTCAGCAGTTTTTGAGTTTTTGTTCTCGGCAGTTATCCAGACTTTATGAGAAACAAAACTTGGCAAGGGTCTCAACGTTTAGGTTAGCTGGTTTTAACATTCCAAGCGACCCTTATTACAAAACATATTATACGAAATTTAATGTTTTATGCAAGTTTAATGTTCCAATAATTTTTGTTGTTGGATAAGTTGTAAGAATAGATGTTTTGTCAATTTTTCATATTCTAATTTTGTTGCAATAGCTTGAGGTTTAGTTAGTGGTATTACATCAAGAAGTTCAGAGTCTATTTTACCTTGTTCGTTGATGAAAAAATCCTTAACTAACACATATTCTACTGTATTTTTGTATGTAAACCCAATTATAACACCTTCTTTTATTTCAAATTTAGGTTTTTTCTGCGTTAGATCTTCTTTTATGTAATATATTGTAGTTCCGATGTCATAAGGTTGTTTTAAACTGTAAGAAGCAGTATATAAGACATCATTTTTACGTTTTTGTAGTCTTTGAGTTTTTCTTTTATCTAATTTTACCTTTTTTGTATCGGATTTTTTATATTTTCTCTGTTTTTTATCTTTTTTATATACTTTTGATAGAATTTCGTCTTTGTGGGCTAAAAATTCTTCTGGACTCATACATCCTTTAGCAGAATTACATGGTTGGTGGGCTGGTTTTATATTATCTTCTGTTGTTTTTCCACCTAAAGATAAAGGGATCCAATGGTCTGCGTTACAATCTGCCATATTTTTGATTTGCTCACCACATAAAAAGCAAAATAATTCACCTTCTTTACATTTTACAGCCCATCTACGTTTTATATCTCTCAGCAGTTCACGTTCTTTTTTGTTCATAATCAATAATCTCCATAAAAAGCAAGATTAGATGTATATTAGAACAAGAAAAAAGCTCTAGAAACAGTATCTAGAGCTTTATTTTTACTTTATTCAGCCGAAATTGCGCCCATTGGACAGATTGAAGCACAAGTCATACACGAAATACATTTAGAAGTATCAATTTGAGCTTTCCCATTTTCTAATTTTATAGCCATCATAGGACATCCACCTTGACAAGCGCCACATCCTATACATTTTTCCTGATCAACTTTCATTTTGTTTCCTTTTTGTTTTTAGATTATATTTAGAACTCAAATGTTATCTTGCCAAGCCTTCGTTGTAGTAGTATTCTTTTATGCCAGGCTTATAAACAGATTCTTTTACAGATGTTAATTCAAATCCGTATCTGTTTATCAATTTTTGTAACATGTATAGATTTTGTTGAGATACGGTCATTAGTGGTTTAGTTGTATTGAGTAATTCAAAGCTATTTTCTATTAACTTACTTGCTATCTTTTGTCCTCTATAGTTAGGATCTACAAATAAACAACACAATTTCTTTTCTTCTGGTTCATTTTTTAGTAATGCACAACCTGCTAATTTATATGTACCCACTGTATCAAACAAACTACCATATGGAAAATCAATAAAATTATCATAATCTACAGCGAATGAATAGCCTCTAGTATTATTATTCTTTTCACGTAATGTTTTAAAGAATTTATTATCTAACCAGTTGAAATGTTCTGCGTATGAATCAGCTATTGTCTTAGTTAGATCTCGTACTTGGATATAAAATCTTTCATCTAAAATGTTATATTTCATTGAATTTTTATATTGAATCATATTAGTTCTCTTGATTTTCTATTGATATACCTACTACACCAAATTTCTTTTGAGCATCTTTGTCATAAAATTGTTCCATGATTTTAATAGCATTTTCTACAGTATCTAAACCTGTATCTTGTACATCTATCAAATCAAATAAAGATGCAAAATTTTCAGCTCTTACTAAACCTTTTACTTTTACTGTATTGAAATTATCTCCATTTTGAAAAGTTATTTGATCTCCGGGGACTATTTGTTGTCTTTTTGAATCATACAACCTCAATTCAATAGTTTTTTTACCACACTTGATTAAATCAAAATATGGTTGTTTAAGTGTCATATTATGTGTTTTCATAGTTTTCCTTTTGTTTTTACACATTTTTATTATAACACCCAAAAAAACAATGTGAAATTAAATCGGATTGATAAAAAAAGAGAAAAATGGCACACCTGTGAGGATTTGCACCCCAATTGCTGGTTTTGGAGACCAGAGTCCTACTATTGAACGACAGATGTATGGTGGCTAGGAGCGGGATCGAACCACTGACACAGGGATTTTCAGTCCCTTGCTCTACCAACTGAGCTACCTAGCCTAAAACTGGTCGGGGTGAGAGGGTTCGAACCTCCGACATCTTGCTCCCAAAGCAAGCACTCTACCAGACTGAGCTACACCCCGTGGGGCGAATAACCAGGTTCGAACTGGTGACACTCGGCACCACAAACCGATGCTCTACCAACTGAGCTATATTCGCCACAAAAAGAACCCTCCAGATTTTATTCTTGGAGGGCTGAATCTTTTATATGAAAATAAATATGATTAGCAGGCACCTCCATGGGTTTTAGGAAAGTGATGCCAAAAGTTATTATTCATTTTCATCATAATATTACTATAGAACTAAAATTTTCAGAAGTCAACAACTAATTTATCTTCTTAGTCCCTGATTTCTATCATAAAAGAGTCCTATTAGTTTTATTCTTGCGTGTACTTTATCTATTTCTGCTTTTATTTGTTCTAAAGTATCTCCTGTGCATGTTATAAGTTGGTGTATATTAGGATTGACAGAATTTGCGTTATATATTATTTGTTTTGCGTTTGTAGTGATCTTATATATATTATAGTCTTTATAAATTTCAACTAGTATTTTTGTAGAACCATCTTTGAACACCATTATCTTTGCCTTTGGTTGTTTATAATTTCTTGTTTAGCTTTTTCTGCTGGACTTAGGTATTTTTTATATGTTCCGTAGCTCAATAATGCAATAGAAGCGGCAAGAGTGGTATAAAGAATAAATTTAGCTGCAGATGTTCTTCTTAGATTTTTTGCTTCAGCTTTTAGTTTTTTTACTGCAGCTCTAAAAGATTCATAAGTTACTATATTTCCTTGTCCATCATAAATAGCACCAGGAATATAATCATTAAGCATAACAGTTGATTCATCTTGCTCTTCTTCTGTTTCTTCTGCTGTACTTAATTGTTTCATGGGTTCTATTTCTGGCTCATCATCTCTACTTGTTCTGAATCCGATTTTTCTACGATTAGGGGTGCTGTTGTTTTGACTCATTATTACACCTCTTTTATATACTAGTTAGAACACAAGAAAAAAGCCCCAGTGAAATTATCAACACTAGAGCTTTTATTTTATTATTTCAAACCGCAGCCACCACATCCGCCGCAGTTTCCATCACAACGCATAATCATTTTACTTTCCTTTTTTATTTTTCATTTGTAATTTTCTTTCTTCGTCCATAAAAGCTTGACAGACTTGATGTTTTGTTCTTTTATCTACCGTATTAAACAAGATTTTTTCACATTTTCTCATTTTACTTTATACTCCTTTATTTTATTTTTTCATTATTATCGAACTGTATTTTTAGTTGTTTTTTCTGTTCTTCTGCATATTTCTTTTCTAATCTTTTTTGTTGCAATTGTTCATATAAATCATCAAATATAACTGGAATCTTCTCATGAAACAATTCTAAGGTCTGATCCATCAATTCTACTATGCTTGCTCTTGCGTGTCCTGTTTTGGCTATCGAAGATCTAAGAGAAAGTATATGTCGCCACTCTACTAAATTTGTTATTACATTTGCTTCAGCTTTGGTGGATTGAGGTAGAAGAAGACTTAGTTGATCTGGTTTTGCCCCCATTTTAGCTAATTCCATATAACTATCTTCAATCATCTTCATACACTGGGCCCATTTTGCGTATTCAGCAGAGTCTTTTGAAAATTCTATTGGATCAAGAAAAGTCAATTCACCACCAAATTTACCTTTAGAATAATTTGCCCACCTTGTAGATTCAACTGCCCACGTGGATAATCTATGCGTTCTTAAATCCTTATATCCAGCTATGTTTGTTATATATCTCATTCCAATAGTGCCACCAAATTCTAACATACTAAGATGACCAGATTTGATTAGAGACTTTACTATTCTTTTTGCGCTTTCTATATCATCTGTGACTTTATGAGATTGATAACATGTTTTTGCGGCATCTTGTATTTTTAATAGGATTTTATCACCGTTTATTTCTTGAAGAGGTATTGCTTGTGGTTTGACTATTTGCATATAAAATTTCCTTTTTGTTGGCTTATTATAGAACTGATTTAATTGGCTTGTATTAAAAAGAAAATAAACTATAATAAAAATATGAAACATCTGCAATTTTATCTTAAGTACTATAAATATTATTACGATATGGAAATAGCTTATACACCAGATTGGATATTTGATAACAAAAGACAACAAAGATTACATTTTAAATATGATGATCCACAAGTATTTCACAACGATAAAGATAAAGAACATAAATATGTGTGTCTACTAAGTAAAGAGGGTAAAAAATACTATAAAAAAATATCTTTAATGTCTGTAAAAGAAAAAAAACAATTTGTCGCAGATTTTTTGAGTGGAAAATAAATAAAAACAGTTCTAATTATTATGTTAAAAAAAAACGAAAAAGAAAACAATTACATACAGACCACTCAAACTTACAAAAAAAAGAAAATCACCAACATTGAATAGATTCCGCAAAGGTGTAATGAATACTTTTGTAAAGGGGTTGAAGGTTGGAACAAGTCAAGCAGAAGAAGATTGGTTGAATAAATTAGGTGTAATAAAGCGCCAAGTGGTATTTCGTGGGTTCAATAATAAAATATATGTGATTGATGGGGTAGATCCTGTAAACAAAGTAGCATTTGAATTTCTTGGTTGTCACTGGCACGGTCATTTTACACATTTGGACCTAAAAGCTTTCAACACAATGACAAAAAAAACTTATGGGCAAATGTATGTAGAAACAAAGGCAAGATTTCAATATTTATATGATTTGGGTTGGAAAGTTTTTTATGTATGGGAATGCGATTGGAAACAAGGGAAAATAGGAAGGTATTATAAAGGCTTAGGAGATCCGTTATAGATGTCAAATTTAACTGATTTTTTAGATAGTGCAATATGTGTTTTAAATAATCCCGGAGAAAAAGGAATATCAGGCGCTCTTGTTAGATTCAAAGCGGAAGATGGAATAGATAATATTGATGGCAAAGGATTAACTAAAATAAATCAAGAAACACCATCAGATTTGACTCCGGAAGAAAAGAAAATTAAGCAAAGAGAATATTTAAGAAACTATATGAGAGAATACAAAAAGACATATGTGCAACCAGAATATACAAAACAACACAGGGCAAAGAAAAAACGCAGAAAATATGGAACCGCTTTAATAACAAGTCAAAGAAGAAGAAAAGAAGCAAAAGAAAAGGGTTTGACAGTTACTAAAAATTGTTATATAGTAGACCCAATAAAAACAGGATACAAACCAAAGGAGGAAAAACTATGAACCTAAAAATTAAATACGCAAACCAAACAGCAGAAAACATATACAAAAACAGAGAAAAACCGTTGGATTGGAAAGATGGTGATTCTGGTATTGATGTAAGTTATGTAGATATTCAAGGACGTAGATGTAAAATTCCTGCTGGTGGTACTGGTATGATAAAGACTGGTATTATGTGTCAGTTAGATGGTTGTGATTCTGATCTTTGGGAAATTCAAGTAAGAGGAAGAAGTGGAAATAACTCAAAAGGAATACTAACACATTTTGGAACAGTTGATTATGGGTATACTGGAGAAATAGGTGTGGTGCTTACAAATTTGGGCAAGGACGACTTTTATATTGAACCAGGAGATAGGATAGCTCAGTTAGTAGTTTGCCCCATCCAGAAGCCAAAAATAACGATTGTAGACACATTAGAAAAGACTGATAGGGGAGAAAAAGGTTTTGGAAGTACAGGAAAGTAAGATGACTGTAAAAGAATTTGTTGACAATGAACTAAAATGGCACAAAAGATTTCTCAAGTTGGCAGAACATATATCAACCTGGTCCAAAGATCCTTCTAGCAAAATTGGTGCATGTATAGTTGATAACAATAGAAGAATAATCTCAACTGGATATAATGGTTTTGCTGTTGGAGTAGAAGACACAAAAGAAAGATTAGAAAACAGAGATATTAAATATAAAATCGTACTTCATGCTGAGGAAAACGCAATTCAATTCTCAAAGCAAAATCTAGAAGGTTGTTCGTTATATGTATCTGGACTTCCTCCTTGTGCTCATTGCGCTTCTCTTATAATTCAATCTGGTATAAAATACGTATATGCTTGGGAAAAAGAAATACCTGATAGATGGAAAGAAAGTGTAAAACTAACAGAACAAATATTTAAAGAAGCTGGTGTAACATTAACATATATAACATCAGATGAATAAGTTTTGAGACATGCTAGCTAAATCTCAAAATACGAATCAGAGCAAGGGCTGCCGTATCTGATTCTAAATATCGGTGGCGAGCTTTTTGTTGTTTTTGGCTCAACTACTCAAAAATAACAAATTTTTATTAATAAAAATCGTCTCATTTTTTGAGACGATTTCTTGTTTAAAATGAGACAATAAAAACCCCAAGATAGAGAGGAGGGAATCTTGGGGTAATGCTAAATAATTTTAAAAATTATGCAGCGATCTTTGAGTAACGTTTCATAACAGATTCGTAACGAACCATTTTCTTTGGTTCACGAGTTGCCAACAAACCTTCGCGTAAAATATTGTTCAATTTGTTGCTTGCTTTCAAAGTAGCTTCCATACGAACCATGTTCTTTTTACCACGTTCAATTTCAGCATTTAATTCTGCTTCCATTGATTCACCAATTTTGACAATTGATTCAATCAAAGCCTGAACTTTCTTTGTGCTATATTCTACATATTGAGATTTTTGAGCTTCCAATGCTGCTTTGCAAACATCTTGGATGTTCTTCATTTCTGTTTTCAATTTTTCATTCTTTTCAACAGCTTCGCCCAATTGTTTTACCAATTCGTTTTGGACTTCTTTGTTTTCTTCATATGTACGATCTGTTACATTGATAACGTCTTTCATGGCGTTGTCTTCTTTTTTCTTTTCTGTTTCAACAGTGGTATCTGTTAAATCTTTTTCGCCACCATTTTTAGAAACACCATCTTCGTCTGCAGGAACTACTGGATCTACAGCTGTTTCAACTTCTTTCTTTACTTCTGCTGCATCACCTGCTTTGTTTTCATCTGCATGTTCTACACCTGCTGCTGGTGCTACGCCATTTACTTCTTTACCTTCGATGTTTGCAACTGTGAAATTATCTTTTGCAGTTGCATCTGCGGCTTCTTTCTTGTCGCGAATTTTTTGAATCAATTCTTGTTTTGTCATTTTTGGTTTCCTTTATATTCTAGAATATTTTATTTTTTGGCAATTATCTGCCTACTAAAAATAGAACTATTAATTTTTTTCTTGTTGTTATTGGTTTTACTAGATTTTAGGCTTCTGTACCCATAATATCATCTTCACCTTCTACATCGCCAACATCTGCCATACCAGAGTCACCTTCTAATCCACCCATATCATTTGAAGACATATCAGTAGTAGCATCCATATCCATGCCTTCTTCACCATCTTCTTTGACTTCTTCTTTTTCAATTTCTTCAATATCAATTATGGTGGCGTTTTTGATTGGTAATCCTGTTTGTTCACATGCTTTTTGATATATAAACTCTTCAGCATTATCTTCTGGAACATCTACACCATTCAATTCTACTTCGATAGTGTCAGGTAATTGATTTAGTACACCTTCTATTTCAAATGGATCGCCTTCAAAGTCCGGTTCTTCATCTACATCATAAGCAATATCACCCAATGTAACTTTTAGATCTTTTATTTCTTCAGTTACTGGTTGTTGTTGAAATTCATCTGATGCCGGGTCTTTTTGTCCATATAACTTTTCATCCATATTTGATTCTTCTTGTTTGCCAAATATTTCTTCATCAGTTATACCCATTTGAACAGGAGTAACAGAAGCCCTTAATCCATTTTGATATTCATATTCTTCACAACCATTTTCTTGTTGGAACTTCTTAGCTTCTTCTTCTGTTGGAAATACTAAAGCCATATTTTCATCAGCAGTAACATCAACACCATTACCTTCATCAGTTACATACCAATCAGCATAATCACCAGCAGAAACTTTCAATCCCCACCAAGAACCAGCCTCATCATACATCACATCGGCAGTTAGTTCACCATTTTCCAACCCAGCTTTTGCAACTCTGGCTTCTTCTGGTGTTCTAAATTCTTTTTCTACTTCATTACCATCCACATCAATAGTTAAAGTTTCATCATTTTGTTCTATTGTTCCATCTGTGGTTGCTTCTTCTATGTTTTCTAGTTTTTTTGCATAGAACATATTTAGAGTTGGTAATTGTTCTTCATTTCCACCTTGCATTATAAATTGGTTTTTGAATTCATTAGCAGCTTCTTCTGAGTCAAATACAACTGCCATGTTTTCATCTTCTGTTATATCCCAATCGTTAGCATATTCAGTGTTGCCTCTTAAATCTTGAACATAAGCAATACCATCAGCACAATCAATAGCCAATACCCACTTTTCGTTTTCTTTCAATTGTGTTGCTTCTGGTAGTGGTCCTGAAATATCTACACCAGCATTGGAATTTACAGTATTATTATCACCGTTTACTTCCACATCACTATTTCCAACATTTACGTCTAGGAACTCTTTTTTATCTGCTGATTCATCTTTTACTTCAGACCATGGGAATATAAAACTACCATCTAATTCTATCTTTACTTTTGGACCATGATCACTATTTTTTATTAATGTTACACTTCCTTCATCAATAGCATCAACATAATATACAGCAGTAGGATCTAACAACTCTGTCTTTATCCACATACCTTGAGCCAATTCTTCTTCTTTTAATACATCTTCTTCAACCGGCTCTTCTTTCAATGTATCAGAAGCCCCACCTTGCATTACACTGTCTTTCATATCATCTTCATCTACTTTTTCAATCGTAATAGATGTAACATTGATGTTATCTGGGTTTGTAAAGGCTCTGCCAGCAATCTCTAAAGCAGTCTTCAAATCACTCGTATCATCACTGGTCTCTACTTCCACTTCGCCTACGGTTTTTTCAACTCCTGTCTTAGGATCTACTTCTTGGTCCATCTTGGTGTTCATATTTGTAATGGTACCATATTGTAATGATGTAGAAGCCCTATTCTGAAATTCCATAGCCTGCTCCAAATCATGCGTGGTGTTAGAAGCATATGTAGAAACTGTAAATTTAGTAGCTTCATTTAATGCATTTTCTTCTATGGATTCAATTTTAGCTTCATAGATTGGCATATTGCTCCATGTGCCAGACGACGGATTTGAAACAATATCGAAACCAAGAAATTCATAGTTTACAACTTGGTCTCCTTCCATATCGCCCAAACCTCTTATTGACGATGCAATTCCACAACCACCTAAAATTAATGCTTGTAAATTTTTTCCTTCTGTCGTATTCAAAACTTCAATATCACAAAATAATACATCCCATGTACCCTTTTCCCCCTCCACTTCTAGAGTAACATTTTTCTTTATATAAGCATTTGTAATAACATGAGAAGCATGTGTTGGGGCAACAAAAGATCCTTCTGGATGTTCGTCAGCCTGACACAATAACTGCTTTAATTGAATTTGTTGTTTTGCTGCATCTAACGCTTTTTGCATTTCAACAGTACTGTAAACCCTGCCATTTTGATTTGGTCTATTTAGTATTGTTGCTGGAAAATTTTTTACAATAAGTGTATTATTTTTACTCTGTTTTACTTGTATAGATTCTTTTAATTCATCTGACATTACCAAATGAGTTAAAAATGGTGAGTTTTCGATAAATAAAGTTTTACTCATAGGATTAGGCCTTATGTTTCAATAAAATTGTTATAACATTATATAGAACTTTATAAGTAACAAAAAACTCTCCAAAATTGCCTTTAGAGAGTCTTTAAATAAACATGTAATTATTTGTGTTATCCTAAATAATCTGAATCAACTCCATTTGTATCATATCCCTGAGCCTTTTTAGCAAAATAATCTTCTGAGTCATATTGAAGAGGGTCAGGATCACGATATTGACGGTATTGCATATCAGGATGTTCAAACCACTTATCAAATTCACGAAGATTGAAAAACACAAAGAAATTTAGTCCATTATCTTTTGCTGTTTGAAATTTCTCTGGATCTTTCTCTGTCCATTGGGTAAGAGTCCTTTGATAGAATTCATTATCTTTAGCTTTATCTTTTAACCATTCTACATCTTTTTGACATTCTGGATCATCTGGATTAAAAATTCTTCTTCCGTGACTCCAGTGTTTCTCGTATTCAATAAACATATCTTCAGAAGGGATATAAAAGTCCACAACCCAAGGATAACGTTCTTCGTCTTTGTATTGTTTTTTTACTTCTCCATATTTATCTTTGAGCTTATCGTAAATATATTCTTCATCCTTACTTGTACTTACTCCAGTCTCAGGATCAGATATTACTTTAGATTTTTTTTCATCGAACATATAACCGTTTTCGAATAATATATCTTGAATTCTATCTATAAACATTACATTACTCCGTGTTTTGCTCTTGCTGCTACCTTATCGAAGTTTTTAAGTTTCATTGGTTTTCTTTCTGGGTCTGGAATATTTGCTTTTGCTTTTTGTCTTTGGAAAGGGTCAAGCATTATATTATTCCATTCGATTTGAGATTGTTGATTTTTAGGTTTTTGGCACCATTTTTGAACAACAGATAGAGGAACTTTATTACTTGAAACCTTAGAAGTACCATTTATAATTTCTTCTGGTTGAGAGAATGACTGAAGTGCTATAAGTGGATTTTCTGGATCTGATAAGTTATAGCCAGTAATTCTCCATTCTTGTCCTAAATCTCCATATAATATTGCACCACGACAGAATTTAGGATCTATACCGTTTTGTTCAAGATAGGAATATAGAGCATTGTAATCAGTTATTGTTGGTTGAGCCATTTTAGAGCCAAATCTACCAAAAGCTTCTTCAATAGATTCTTCTTTGTTGTATAATCTAATCATGTCTTCAATTTCATCAGGTTTTTTTACCATTTTAAAATCAGGATTAGATGGAAACACAAGCTGAAAACGAACAGGACTTATGTCATTATGGGTTTCTGCAGCTTTAGCTATTTTCCACTCTGTACCGCTTTGATCTTTTATTGTTTGATCTGCATATTTAGAGTCTATACCAAATTTGTCTAACCAATATGAAACCAAATCATGGTCGGACATCTTGCTTCTTGCTTGGTCTGGTGTTATATTTTGTGGTTCATATTGCCCCGGCTCCACATCACCTATTACAGAAGTTGTTTTACCATTTAGACGTTGTGGGGATTGTTTAAATCTAATTTTTCCAACTGGCATTCCCCTTCTTGGATCTTTTGTTGCTAGTCCATATTTATCAGAAACGCCCATAGGATTAGCATAAGTAGATTTTTCATAGTTACTTAGTTCGTTCCAAAATTGTTTAAATGCTTTATGTGTTTTCCAACTATGAGCTTTTGTTAGGCCCAGTTCATCTTTGTGTTCATTGTAAAATCTTTCTATCCAAGCATTATAAAGTTCATCACCGTTAGCTATAATATCAACAATTGTATCAAGGTCATAGTAGTGTTTATCAAAATTATCTACAACCTTTGCATTCCTTTCGTCTTCAAGTGCTGCTTTGAATTCATCTGGAGATATGGTTGTAATACTTGGAATAAATTTACCTTCTTCGTTTTTACCACCATCAACTTTACCATTTTTATAAGTAAGCATATCTATAGTTTTATCTGGATTCACTTTATACATTGCCATTATTGAATTATATGGTTCAAAATATAAAGCTTGGCGCGGTTGAACAATTAACCAGTAAGGATTTATACCGTTATCAATCAAAGAATCAACAGCATCCCAATAACGCATTTTTTTAGGTTTTTGCGCTTTTGGTTCATCATCTTCAAACATGGTGTCATAAGCTTCTTGAAAATATTCGCTTAGTATATCATGTATTTCATCTTTTTTGCTTTGCATTTTTTCTTCTACCTTTTTCTCCAATTCTCTTTTTGCGGCATGTACAGCTGTTTTATTAGAAAGACCATCACCGGCACGATTTATATAGAAGTTGATACGTTTTAGGGCCAGTTCTTCATCTCCATTGGCGTCTTTAAGTAAACCATCTACAATATCTTTAGTTGGTTGCGTAAAAAGACCTTCTGGAGTATGATGACCAGATTTTGTTTCTAATTCGTCTTCTTTTATTTGTAATTCTTTTTCTTTTACTGACATGATAAAGGCCTTACTTCTGGTTCTGTTGGAATTGGTGTTTTTGGATAGAATCTTGAGGTATAAAACATTTCAAGGGACAGATCTTTACTTACAGCATCATTTATAGCATCTTTTAGTCTTTTTAGATATCCGCCATTACGAAGTTTTTTGAATAGTAAATTACCTTCTCCAAATTCTCCTTCTGCTGCCAATGATGTTTTACGCAAGTTTCTAATCCAAGCCCAAACTTCTTTCATTTGATTTTTGTCTTTAGATTCTATTGCAATTTCTATTCTTTGTGTTACCTGTTCAAAATCTGTTTCTTTTATATCTGGAATTTCTTTATTTGCGTTTTGTGGTTCTATTATCCATTCATCTGTCTCTAAAGAATAAACACCAGTAGAAACAAGAGGGGTATTTATATCTTCAACTCCAACTTCCACAGGTATTTTATGAATTAGGAAATTATATTGTTGATTGAATATTTGTTTTTTTGCATTAAATAGCTCTGTCAATATTTCTTTATCAACCCCTAACTCAGAAAAATCATACACAAGATGAAGATCAATATCACTCTTATAATTTCCGTCATCATCTCTCTCATCTGAATAATTGTAGTTCGCAAAAGATCCGGTAACTCTAATATCTTTTGTTGTATATAGATTTAGACTTTCACGGAACAAGCGAGCAATTTCAAGTAGTTTGTTTTTTACTTGTGGTTTTATTTTTTTATTTTCATCCCAAAGCAAATCACTAAGTTTATCATGTAATTTTTGTTCATCTAAATCTATCATTCCGCCTTGATTTAGATACACCATTGGTCCTATGCCTGTCATTAGTGGATTAGAACCATTAGTCATCACGCCATACGGGCCCTTGGGATAACTTAGTGGCATTGTTCCTTCTGTCACACTTGGAATTCCTATGTTTGTTTTATCACCATTTATATAAGCTTGCAAGTCGTGCTTTATATCTTTTATTTCGCTTTCTATATTGTATTGTTTATAGAAATTTGTTTTAGGATTATCTTTATCTGATCCTTCCATTGTTGCTTCAAAATCTAATTTATAAGGAGACATAGAAAGCAATTCATCTATTCTATCCCATTGATTTGAAGTTGGCATACCATTTTTAAGAGATACTTGAACAAAAGGTATAGGTTGGTCTCCATATCCAAGCCTTATAACACCTTTATCTAACAAATCTACCAAATCAAAACCGAATTCTCTTACATCTTTGTGTTGGAGATTTCTTTTTTCTTCATCTCCACCTTGTTCTTTTCCAGATAAATCAATCAAAGTACCATCAGGAAGAATAAAACCGGCTTCTGACCATTCTTCTGTTGTGCCAAGATAATTTAAAAGTTCATCAAATTCTCCAGATTCCATAACATATCCACCCATAGGAATAGTTGCACCTCCAGTAGAATAAGAAGAAGCTGCATGATAATAGCGATCCCCATCATGTCCCAAAGCAGTAGCTCCAGTATTTACATGAAGATCTTTTGGTAATTGTTTATAAGATAATGGAATTTTGGTTGTCATTAGGCTTGTGGTTCTTCTATGTCGATGTATTCTGTTGGTTCTTCGTCATTTACTTGAACAAAGACTTTTTTACCTGGATTGCGTGCCTTAATTCTTTCTGCGGCAGCTTCAATTTCTGGCAACATAAAATCTTCTAATTCAACATCTGCACTAATTGGTTTGTTTATTAATACTTCTTCAATATCATCTTTTCCAAATGTGTTCTTTACAATAAAACGAACAACATTATTTACATTATCATCTGCCAAATCTACATCATAATCTGGTAAATCTAAAACACCGGACGCTTCTACCAGTTTTTGAATAGCTTCTTTTATTGCCATTTCATGTTCCTTTTGTTCTTCGGTTGATTCATGTCTCCAAGATAGTATTTGGTCTCTTTTTGGACGAGAATCAATATCTTTTTTTACACTACCATAAGTAACAGGTTTGTAATTCTTTTCTGGACTTCCTAAATTACTCAAATGTGCTTGTTTATTTATTGGTTCTTGTTTTACCATATTTTGTACTACAGACTGATTGCCAGATTTTTGATTATTTATTAGATTCTTTAGATCTTTTAAATTATTATATCTGATTGGGTGCGATACCTTCCATTCTGGGTGAGCTATGTTTCCACTTTTTGTTAAGAATGGTTTATCTTGTCCTGGTTCCATATTATGTACGTTTTTATATACTTCGCCACGATTTGAATAATATTCTTTACCTTGTGCGTCTTGAATATACACTTGTTCATGTGCAGCAGGTCCATATATTTGAGCTTCTGCTGTGTTTTCTGGTTCCCCATATACAGTATTCAACGCTTGCAATGCAGAAATCCAAACTTGACGATCATCTATGCCATTGCCTTTCTCTATAACATGGTTTATGGATATTGGATAAGGTTTTGGAATTATTCTTCTACCTTGTTCGTCTTTACAATAAACAAGGGCGTTGAATTTTTCACTTGTTGGGTCTTCCAATGTTTGTTGAAAAGCTTGATCATCACTCCAAGATTTTCCAACACTTTTTGTATAACCTTTTTCAATTTGGCTACGCGAATACATTTTTGGAGACGGATCTTTTTTCTTGGTTTTTACCGCTACTCCTGTTACTGTTTCACCAGTTTCTTCTTCAACTTGATCAACAGCTCTTTGTAGCCATTTAAATAATTCGACACTTTCAAAACTATATTGGTTGGAAGAATATTTTATTGGAGCACTATCTGTAAAATCCGCTAAAATACCATTTTCACCATAAACAACCAAATATATTTTACCATTGTTTATATCATCATAGTTTCCAACATAATCTGCTTCATCTAACTCAACAGCTTCTTTATCTGCATGCTTGGCTTTATTATCCCCACCAATTCTATCCTGGGCTCTAACGTTTTTAAATAATTGTGGCATATCGTTTATCAACTTTATATAATATTTATCTAAGATTGAATTATGTCTCCATTTACTAAAAGCAGTAGAAAACATCAAATATGAATCAAGAGAAGATTTTGCATTGTTTAGAATCCAATCAAAAACTGGCTTCTCAAAAACCTTACGTGCAATATAATCTTTTCCAAGAGTGCCATATTTGTTTATCATAGCTTTTTTATCTGGAAAACGACCTGTTAGGATTTTAAAGTCCCCTGTTTTTCGATCAATAAAAATACCCTTATAAGATTCATCAGACTCATCATTTCCACTTTCGGTCAAAACAACAGCCTCGGTAACCTCTGTATAATAAGGGATTTTAAATTTTTTTAATTGATCAATAATTTCTTCTTCGGTGTGTTCATTTGTGGGATATAAACCAAGCATGCCCTTTTCTCCAAATCCATAGGGCATCCAAGTAGCATAATCACCTAAATGTTGTTCAAGAAGATTAATATTTGACTTATCTACAAAAATCACGTGAAACACCTTCTATTATCCTTATATAGAACTGAATTAGAAGGTATCAAAAAACATAATTTCACTAGACTATTGATGTTCTTTAATAAATGGAATTGGAACTTGAAAAACAGATAAAATAAATGCTTTCAAATCAATAGGTAGACGTTCATTGAAAATTTCTTCTATTGTCAAAAGCTTTTCATAATCATTTTCTTCTATTACATCTTTCAAATCTTCAACGGTTATAGAAGAAAGAGAAAAATTACGCATTAAAGCTACAGTAATAAATTCAATTTTTGTTCTAGGTTTACTCATTACATATGCGAAAAAAGAATTCCAAACACTAGATTCTTCAGTTGATTTGGTTTTTATTTTTACTTTGAAATTGACCTTTATGTTAGGAATTGGTCGACCGTCTATAAATGGATTCAACATATTTATCATCTCCTAGATTAGGTTTACTGTAGTTATTGTCATCCATATTACCATCATTTTCCATATAGAAGTTTGCAATAGTTTCTGGACTCATTTCTTTTGTAAATATTGATAAGAAATTTGGGTCTTTGTCTTTTACCAACATAGCCCTTTCATTATCAAAATCTATTATAACTTTTTCGCTTTCATTTAGATATTCAAGTATTTTATTTATTCTATCTATATCAAAATACTTAAATAAAATTGATTGGAAGGTAAAATAATCCAAACTTTGTCTTTCATTCTCAACTCCTGCTTTCACAAGATTTATTAGAGTTCCGGTTTTAGTTGCAAAATAAATACCTTCTATATCTAACATTATTCTTCTGTTGTTTCTTTTGGTGTGTTTTTAGGTTTTATAAGGCTTTCATGTAGGCTTGTTTTTCCACTTTTGCTTTCTGATTTGATTACCTTATAAAAATCATTCAAGTCTTCAGCCAATTCTACATTTTCATTTAAGAACTGTTTTGAACTGAGCATCATATCAACTTTTGTACATTCTTCCATAGACCCTGCATCTGGTATTTGTTCTACAGCACTAGGATCTTGTTCTTTTTGACCCAACATGAATTTCTTTAAGTCTGATGCGTTTTGTAATACTGAAATGGAAGATTTACTACACATCAATCTTGCAGCATTTACAGGTATTCCCATCTCAACCAACAACTGATAACGATTAATATTTGTCATTTTTGGATTGATTACTTCTTGAATATTGCCAATTAATTGTATTATGTCGTTATATTTTGCAATCAAATCATTAGAAATTTGTATTGGTTTGTTTAGAGTTACTTCAACACTAATCTTAGTAACATCAAAACCAGCATGGGTAAGAATCTTTTCAACCAATCCCAATGTACCATCAACCAAAGCTCTTTTCAAAGGAACCAAAGCACGGCTCAATTTCAAATCTTGCGACTCTAACGTTTGGGCTGTAGTAATTGTATCATCCCCTACTAAATACCCCTTTGGCAACTTTGAATTACGTAAAATCTTGTCAAGGAAATATTCTACGTCTTCTGTTGACGATAAATCTATGTTTGAATCTATCTTATCAATTGTAAAATCTTTAATTGCTGGTTTTACAAATATACTAGTGGCTCCAGGAATCTTGCGACCAGCTTTAGTACCAGGAGCATCAGTGAACAAAGAACTCAAATAATTAGCTTTAAATTCATTTAAATATTGGTAAGCATCCATCTGAGAGGCACCAACCGGAATAGGAATACTAATAACCAATCTTTGGACTTTACTTGCACGAGACACAGCCAACAAAGCTTCCAATGTAGTCAATTGATCAAACGAAGAACGCATAGACCATAACATTGATTGCCCATATGGTTCTGTTGTTTCTGAATATATGAGGAAATGTTGAAATTGCCATGGCTGCCAAGTTAGATTTTGTACAGACACTAAATTATTTGTATATGAATAAGTATTATCAATTTGAGTCTGATAGTTTATAACATTATACCAATTATCACATGTTACCTTGAAGAATTTTGGGTTTACCGGAGTTATAACCAAGTCTTTTACCACATCAATTTTGTGTTCTTCAATGTCAGCATCCACTTCGTCATATTGCGTCATCAAATAAGGATAAGAAAGAGTAAATCCCATATTTCCATATTTGGCAATGTTTCTTACAAGCATTGGTAAACGAGCAAAAAACTTATTCTTATATAATACAGCATCTACAATTTTTTGCGCATCTGGATTGCTTATTTTAATTTTCAATGGATCATCAACAAAACCAGTAGATAAAACTTCTTCCACATAAGTTGACAAAATAAGATCCACTTCACCAAGATTTTCTTCCATAAGATCAAAAGTCTTATATGCGGTCAATAATGTATGATAATTCTTATTGAAATTTGTGTATGTGTCTAAGAAATTATCAAACTGAGAAATGTACTTATCATCTAAATCTTCTTGACGATAGTTTAAAGGAATAGAAATATATTCTCCGGTTTTAACCTGGCCTATTCTATAACCTTGCTTTTTTGCCAGGCTTTTTAATAATTCTGCACTTATACCAGGATTTGTAACAAAAAGAGTGTTGGTTTCCTTATCATAAGAGGAGTGCTCAACAATTCTTTTTGCTAATGATTTTACATATTCTCTGTTGTTGTTTTTTGATGGCATTTTCTATTCCTATATTATTCAGACCAACCAAGGGTAATATTTATATCGAAGTAGTTATTCATATGTTTATCTACTGCGTGAATCATTCCTGAGGTTTCACTTAATACAACAAAACAAGCCGAATAATTATCATCCATGACTTGTTCTATTGTTTTTATAATTGTAACACCAGGCGTAGAAGAAAATTCAAAATCAGAATATTTATTATAGACCAATCTAGTTGAAACAAAACTTAGAACCGGGAGTTTTTGATATTCTCCAGGATCCACCTCTACATTTATAACAACTCCACCATTACTTTGGTTTTCTATACTATTAACAATAAGCATATCACCGCGAGCAAAAGGTTTATTAGAGATGATGCGGATAAGTTTACCTCTGAACCAATAGCAATAAGAATGTTTATTATCTACCACCGATTTTGTTGAGACATAGTAACTTATACATTTGAAAGGAGTAGCGATTTCACCTAGATTAGTCATTTTATTTTTCTTTAATTTTAGTCTTGTAATACTTGTTTAACTCTAACTGATCCGTCTTTTTCTTTTTTTGCACGAACCTTTTTAGATTTATTTACTTTTTCAACAACTTCCTGTACAGTATCTTCAACTTTTACTTCAATTTTTTCTTCTTCAAGTACTTTTGCTGTTGATTCTGCCATTACAACCTTAGCCTGCACTGGTTTTTTGGTTTGAGAATGTTGTCCATAATGTAAAAAGTCTACCATTGTTTTTCCTTTTGTTATTTAGTTTTTATAAGAGTTGCATTTTTACAGCTTGTGGGTTTAGTTGGAATGTTTCACTTGCCTCTACTGTTTCTGCTTCTGATAGTGGTAAAATTGCAATAGTAGAATCAGTGTCATCGGAAACATATTCACCAGTATCTGTATCTAAATGTGAAGTATAGAATGCAATATGAGTAATTTTGGATGTTCCAGGAGTCCAAGATATTGATGCTTTAGGAAATGTTATAGATGAAGTGTTTTTTGCTACACCATCTACCACAACAAATTCAACAGGGGCGCGATTATAATTACCAGTTCCGATAATAAGCTCATTTGGTTCTGGTCCACCTTGGTCTATAAGCAAACCAGCATAAACAGGAGTTGGGGCTGGAACTTCTTCTGGAATAGCATTCAAAAAGTATTTCAACATATTTGTTTTAGTATTATTAGTCAATCCTGGTGTCATTTTCTACCCTTTAGTGTAATATTGATGGCAAACGAACCTTCCAAGTAAATTCATTGGTTGATTCTGCGCTTGTTTGATCTTTTGTTTTAGTATTAGCAACAGGTATAACATTTAAATAATTTACTGATGATGCTGTTATATCTTGTAAAATCACATAATCGCTTATGGGTTCAAAATCAGTTATAACCACGGTGCTTTCAACTCTTGCTGTTTTGTATATACTTGCACGAGCTGGAGCACAATAAGCAATTCTAGTATATGTTTTACTGTTACTAAGTTGTTTGGATTCTGTAGATAAAACTCTCCATTCTCTTGCGATTTTATCTTCGTGAGAGTTATATTCATCCAAAATTATTCTTGAGTTCCTAGGTAAATGTAAAGCAGATGGAATGAGTATTTCTAATGGATATTCATCTTCTGCAGTTTGACCAAGTTGAGACAAAATACTGCGATATTCTGTAAATTTTGGCACCACAACTGTTTTTTGTATATCCCATTCATCATCTACATAATTTATATACTCATCTAAATTGTTTTCTTTTTTTGGTATTTTAACTTCTGCAGGAATACCATATAAATTGAAAAAAGATGAGTCTCTAAGGGCTGCCAAATAATCAACTTGCTTCCCTTCAATAACATTTCTGTAGTTAAATACTTTTTCTAGTTTTCTCATGTTATTATAGAACTCAACGAAAAACCTTCAAAAGGACCAGACGAGATTAAACAAGTCCAGTCCTTTTAGTACACTACATTACACCAGGAGCCATCATACCTGTAATGTTGATACCAGATTTTTCTTCTGGATCTTGTGTAATCACCACGTTTGTTGTCAACACCAGACCAGCAATACTCGTAGCCGCCTGTAACGAGCTTCTAACAACCTTAGTGGCATCAATAATACCAGCTTCCACCAAATTCACTCGTTCCATTTTTGACACATCATAACCGTCTGTAATTTCTGCATCTTTCAATTCTTTTAGATAGATTGCTGGGTTTTCATCGGCATTTTCTAAGATGGTTGAGAATGTTGCACGCATAGCTTTTTGAAGGATTTTAGCACCAATCAGTTCATCATCATTCAACTCTTTTGCGTATTTGTCCATTTCCATATGATCAGCTAAATATGCTAACGTACGGCCACCACCGGGAACAAAACCTTCTTCCAATGCAGATTTTACAGACCACATAGTGTCATCCAAGCGGTCTTTCAATTCTTTGATTTCTTCTTCAGAGCTTCCACCAACACGAATTGTGGCAACACCAGTAGTCAATGATCCAAGGCGTTCTTTAAGTTTATCTTTATCATATTGTACATCGGTGTTTTCCATAGCTGTTTTAATTGATGCAATACGTTCTTCTAACTTTGCTTGATCGCCCTTGCCACCACGAATAATTGTTTCATCTTTTTTGATAATAATTTTTTCACAATGTCCAAAATGTTCAGGCTTCATATCTTGCAAACGAACACCAAGCATATCATCACCAACTTCACCACCTAGATAAATACCCAAATCTCTCAAAATTTCAGTTTTTCTTTGACCAAAACCAGGAGCATCAATACAGGCAATATTTAATCCAGCTGTCAGACGGTGTTTTACTAACAAATTCAAAACCGGAGTATCAATACCTTCTGAAATAATAACGACAGGAGTACCAGCTTGAACAAATGGATTTAGAAGATTTAGTGTTACTTGCATATTAGTCAATTTAGAATCAACCAACATAACAGCCGCATTGTCATATTCGATTGTAGCATCATCAAAACCAACTGCAAAATAAGGAGAAGAATATCCATGATCTAAACGCATACCCTCTGTGAAATTCAAAGATATATCACGTTCTTTTGTTTCTTCAATTGTTACAACGCCATCTTTGCCAACTTTCGAATAAGCTTCTGCAACAATTTTACCCAATTTACGATCCCCATTAGCCGAAATTGTTGCAACATCGATCAATTGTTCATCTGTAGTAATTGGTGTTGATACTTCTGCCAATTTTTCTACAACATCTTCAGCGGCATGAGAAATACCTTTGCGAATATCACTTAAAGCTGCATTTGTATTAGTGTATTTAATTCCTTCATCGATGATAGCTCCAGCTAAAACAGTTGCAGACGAAGTACCATCACCCGCTTCACCCAACGCTTTTCTTGCAACCGAACAAATAAGTTGAGAGCCAATAGCAACTTTTTCGTCTTTTGGTTGAATTTCTACTGCCACAGACACACCATCTTTTGTGATTACTGGTGGTTTATTGTTAGATTGTTGGATTACTACTGTTTTACCTTTTGGCCCCATAGTTACTTTTACAGCATCACGAACCAAATGAGCACCTTTTACTAATGCTTTTTGTGCTTCTGAATCAAATAGTGCACTACGACTCATATTAGATTTCTCCTTTTATTATTCTTCGTCTTTTACTTCTTCCATGCGAGCAATAACATCACAAGCACGGACCAAAATCAATTCTTCCTCATTATTAAAGTGTGTTTTGCTCCCAACCGTGCGAGGGAAAACAATCTCATCACCAACCTTCAAAGTATTAGGAATAAATTGACCGTTTTCATAAGTACCAGGACCAGATGAAACAACAGTCCCAAAAGTATAATCTACATCTAAATTATCAGGAATTGTAAAAGCTCCGATTCTGTGTTCGATCTTTTTTTCTTTTACGAACACATTTCCATCTAAAGCAACATATTTCTTAGACATTGTGGCTCCTTTTTTGAAATATTTTGATTAGAACAAGATGCACAACAAAACAACTACAACAGCGGCAGCAATCCAAGCATGAGTCTTTTTAATTGTATATCCGCAAATTGTATATGTTTTTGCTTCTTCTTTTGTTACGATTTCTTGTGGAATTGATTTGATTGAAACTTTTTTAGTCTGAACAGTCTTTTTAGGAGCTGTTTGAGCCTTTTGCTTTTTCACTGTTTCAACCTTTTTAACCTTTTGAGCTGATGTTGCCTTTTTAGTTGCTTTTACTTGAGGTTTTACAGCCTTTTTTGTTTGTACATATTTATCAGTTTTTTTATTTGCCATTTTATTTTTCCTTTTGTTCAATGGTTATAATATTTAGAACTATGGAAAAAATAAAACTTCAGAAAAAAATTTAAATTAATCACTTTTTCTTTGTTTTTTTATTTTTGGCTTTTTCTTTTTTTAGTTGCAACAATTCTTCTAACAACTGATTGCTTTCTTCTTCGACTCTTATTTTTTCATCATAATCATCTTCTATAATATGATCACAAATACCTAACTTTAAACATTCATCTGCCCATAACCTTCCCATTTCATCTTCTTCTAATTCTTTTAATTTTTCTGATGTTAGTTTCGGACAATGATCAAGATATATTTTTTGCATTCTTTTAGTGTATTCTTGTGTAAACTTAAAAGACTTTGCTATTTCGCTTTCTTTTGTAAAATTTTCCCATATAGACCCAAAATGAATCATGTGAAAAGCATTACGAGACATCCATCTATCATCACCCTGTACGGCAATAAGAGATCCGGCAGAAGCAGCCCATCCAAGAACCCAAGTAACAACTTTTATACCACGCAATTTTGCCATAGTCATTAGAGCAGATATTTGAGTCATTACATCCACACTACCACCAGGAGAATTGATTATAATATTTAGCTCTTTACCACTATTATCTTCTTGCATTATAAATTTGTGCATATCTCCAATCATAAAAGCACAATTCTCTTCATTAATCTCATCTTGAATATAAACAACACCATCTGCCATATAATTTCTTGGTGTGTATTGATGTAAAGATTCATTGTTCCAGTTCCAACTCATTTGTTTTTACTCCAAGTTTCCTAATGATATTTTGATTGGTCTTTCTAAGGTTTCTTCTAAAAATTTTGTAAGGAGATAAGTAGATTCAGGTGTAATAGAAAAAGAATAAAGTTTATAATCATCATCAAGTTTCAATTCTCTCAATCTTTCAATATATTGTCGTTTTCCATTATCTCCCATCTCATCTAATATCATATCTTCTTCTGTTTTTGAAATCGGATATACATAATTTTCTAGCTCTTGTAATTTTTCATCATTCTGAACATTAATTGAAAATCTACTACTTATATGCATAAAAATATACTTATCTTTGTAGTCTCCAATATCAAAAAAACCCAAGATTATAGGCACTTTCTGATTATTTTCTGGTACATAATAATTCCAATATAAAAATTTTTCTTTTCTCATGTTTATCCTCTTTACAAACATATTATATCACAAAGTTTAATAAAAAACAAATTTAATTATCATATTAGTTCTATAAAACATCATTATCTAAAAAAGGCTAAATAAAATGGCAAAAACTATAAAAGAAGAATTGCAACGGATTTTTGAAGGTTTTGAATATGATGAAGCTAGACATGCAAGACCAGTAGAAAATCCAAATCCAGAAGCCCCAGAATCAGATCCAGAACCAAGCTTTACTGATATGATTGCTAAAAAAATATCTAATATGCAAACAACAATAGAAGATATAAAATCAGCCATCGAAAATGAACAAAAATCAATAAAAGCTGGTCAAATTGGCTCTGTAAATGGTATGGCAAAAATTAATAGCTGGCAATCTCGTCTAAATGCAACCCAATATAAAATGCAAATGCTACAAAAAGCTTTAGATGCATATACACAAGATCAATCAGAAGATAATGAATTGAAATTGAAAATCGCTGCCGCCCAAAATCGGTAAAATTATTTTGGATGATATATAAGAACCCCTAGTTTGCGATTTTTCTAGGGGTTTTTAGTTATCATATCTTATTCTATGCCAAATTATAGTATTTTTTACCTTATCAAGACTTAAATCATCTAAATAAAACCACTCTCCCTCTTTCTTTTTGCACATTCTTCTCAATTCTCTATGCACCATATGTTCTACTTTGAAAACTTTCTCTCTTGGACATTCAAATTCTTCAAAAAACAATAATTCTAATTTGTTTTCATTGCCAGTTTGAAGTTGCTTTACTCTTTTGGTCGGGTTTTTACTTACCCCAACTTTTATAGCACCTTCTCCATTGCTAATAATATATAAACAAGTCTTTTCCATATATATTAGAACATCAAAAAACTTACATGTTTATTTTTAATTTTGTTTTTTTATATTTATTGTTATGATTAAACCAAATAAAAGGTAAAATTATGAAAAAAAACATAGAAATAATAGATAATTCAGAAAAACTTGAACAAACCATCAAGAGAATTTGGGCTCGCAATGTGTTTTTCATGTGGGCTTATTCTATTTTTTTCTTTTTGACAATAATTAGAGCATCTTTCAATCGTATTTGCCAGATTCCGAGACTAATTCATAACATTTGCTACAAAGATAATAAACCATATTCAAGAAAAGTTTCTCAATATCAATGGGTAGAAAATTGGAATATATGGGTGGACTCTAATTGTTGGAAAATTTTGACTATGTTTCTATTTTTCTTTATTATAGCACTATCAAAAACACTGTATCATATTGGTAAAATCTTATTCTTCTTATGGAAACACATAATTAAACCATTATTGTGGATGCTTGTGGTCCTTATGGCAGCAAAAACAGTTAGTGAAGGATTAGCTGGAAAGAAATAAATCTAAAACTTTTTCTACAAACTTTATAATATGGTAAAAAAGTTCTATAAAAAGTAAATAAAATAGGACTTTATCATATGGCTAATAAAAACTTTATGGCTCAAGCAATTGAAGATAGATTGTTTCTTACAACAGCCAACCCCGGATATCTAATTTCTGTTGCCGAACAAGGCATCAAAGATACAGCAATTCGCATGGGTTGTCGTGAATATTGGCGTTATTGGCCGTTTCGTGTGCGTCTACCAAAAACATATGGAACGCAACAAACAACCACAACAATTACATTCGATGAAATATGGCAATCCGGACAACCAACAATAGACGAAGAACAAAGAAAACACGCCTATATTCTTGGAGTTACAAGAGGCAATTTGCCTTCATGGAATATGCGTTCAAACCCAAATATGTTTGATCGTCAATTACTTGGAGTCAATCTTTCGGCTAATAATTTCGATCCAGTAACCCAATTGACATATGAAACCTATGAAGACCTTTCTCATGGACAGATGCAGTTTGATATAGATATGGCCTCAGAAAAAATTCATGTATTAGCACCTTTTGGAATTGGACAAATTATTTTCGACATTGGATTAGGTTTTGATGATCCGAATTATATATCACCATCAAGAGAAGAGTGGGTGTGTGATTTTTGTGAATATTATTTCTTAGACTCTATTATTACAATGAGATCTTCAGTAGTTTTAGAACCAGATTTTCAAATATCAACAGAAAATATGGGGAAAAGAAGAGATGCTTTAAAAACAAAAATAGACTCAATAAAAGACGTTGTTCATTCTCACTTAGCTCAGTGGTCATAATATGGAAAAAGATTCAGGTATATTATTAGAAAAAGATTACACGAGAGGCGACTTGGGGTCTATTGGTATTGGTGCAGCATTGGGTGGTCCTTTTGGTGCTTTATTAGGGTTAGGTGCTAATAGGCTTTATAAATGGGGGAGAGGGAAATATTTACAAAAAAAAGCAAAAAAAGCAGCAGAAAAACAAAAACAATCTGATGATAAAAACTCCAACAATGATAATCAAAACAAAGAACCAGAAGATTTACAGCAAAAAATACAAAAAGCCCAAGATAGTATAAGAAATGCTGGTATGTTTGAACCTGAAGTCTATAAAAACCATCAATTCTATAAAACAACAATATATGACTCATTAAATCCAGAAGAAAATAATTTTGTATTTATATCCAATGGAAGAAATGGCGGTAAAGCCTATGAACAATTTTTAGAGTATTGGAAAGAAAAATATGCTCAAAAAGTAAACTCTAAATCAAAGATGAAAACAGCCCCATCAGAAATAGAAAACTTTAAAAAGATGGTGCGAGAAAGATTTAAAAGAGAATTAAACGTTCCTTGCTTGATTACAGTACCTCAAACATATCTTATCAACGATTATAGTGTATTAGGTATGGCAAAAAATAGTGATATAATGGCAAAAGAAAAAAACATATATTACGACAAGCCAAGTTTTGATTCTAATTATGCTTTTGATATTCACATGTATCAGAATAAAAACGAAGCAATAGAAAATGACGATATTGATAATTATAAAATATCTTTGATTTGGTATGAAGTTTACGGTAGAAATTATACTTATGCTTTTGATTTAAATGGAAAAGATATAAATGTTGTTACTGAAAATCTTATACTCAATTTAGGACAAGAGCTTGTAGGGAACGATGTTGATAAAGATAATACACTTTATGCATTTTCAAAGATTATAGAAAAAATGTTATACACAGAAAAGAAAAAGACAAACGTTTACTGTGTCGCCACTCCATTACTAAGAAAAAACTCAACAACACCACAAGATTTGGAATACAATGCAGCCTTATTGGATGGTATTGGAATCTACACATCAGAAGAAGAATTTAAGCAAAACTATTTAGAAGATTATCAAAAACTATTAGAAAACCAAATGGGACTATAAAATGAGACTAGATGATCCAAGACTTATTTCAGAATGTCAAAAAATTGTAGAACAAAGACTTTATGATGTTTCTAGTTTTGCTGATCTTATTTTACAAACTTACGGTAGCGGTGTAAAATTTATTCAGGTTTATGATAGTGCCGAAAAAAATGCAATGGTAAGACTTTATAAATTAGATGACGTTGTAGAAGCAGAAGAAAGAGGGGAAATTGAGTTTATAAATGGAAACGAGCACTCAGATCATTCCAATGGAGACTCTTGGTGTATTCAATTTACAAATGGCATAACTCTTACTCCAATCAAATATAGCGATGTATTATCCATGATTGAACCAGGAGAAGATCCAGATAATACAATATGTGAAGCCAATGGTAAATTCAGAAATGCTGCTTTGGCTCTTGCTACTTTGGCTGGATTAGGAAACAGCTATAATATGATAAATCACGATAGAGCTTTTAATGAACCAAGCATTGTTGATGTGGCAAATGTTGGATTAAATAAAATGGCAGATGATAAAGTAAAAGATCAATGTGTGGCCCCGGAATATATAGATGAACCAACACCAAATGAAGTCTACAACAATTCAAAAGGTATAGTATCAGCAGAACCACATTGGAGAAATCAAAGAATAGATTATAAAGACAAAAATGGAGATGTGATTTATAGTCTTGGGTTAGGTAATTTATCAAGCAGAGCACACAATCCTGGGAACATGGTAGTAAATGATATGGATAGTGCTAAAAAGATCGGTGCAATAAATTACTATCAACAAGGGAGAGGTAATAAGTACGCAATATTTCCAGACGATAAAACAGGACAAAAAGCATTGGAAAATTGGTGGTTCACTGGTAATAATCCAACAATGACCGTCAATCAATTACTTCCAAAATTTGCACCATCTCATGAAAACAATTTAAATGACTACTTTAGAACAATGAGAAAGTTTTGTATTCCACTAGATAAACCTATAAATCAATTCACTTCAACGGAAAAAACAAATCTAATTAATGCAATAAAAACACATGAAGGATTTAGAGTAAAAAAGGCTGGTGAATATGACAAATACAGAACGCGTAAATAAAAAAGATATACTAAATGCAGCAAAAAGAGTAATAAAAGAAACTAGACCAGAAGAAATAGAACTGATGGATGATGTAGAATTAGGAATATACAACAAAGCAAAAGAAATAATACAAGAATACTACAGTAAAAAAAGAAGCTCCAGATAAATATTAGGAGCTTTTTTTATTGATTTGTTTTACTTTGTTTGGGCTCAATCCTCTATCAGCCAACCAATTTAGCCATTTCTTATATTCCAATGCTTTCTTTTGTAATTGTACTTCTTGATCCATCCAATAAATAATAGTATCAATATCTCCAAAAGAAAAAATTACATTATCATATTTCCATCCTTCATAATAATCCCCAAAAATTTCTGCAACTTCTTCATTTGTCATTGCATTTCTTATTTTATTTGCATCATCTTTACTATCTGGGAATTTCTTTTCTATAGATGTTGCAATATATTCAAATACACTTTTATTTTTCAAATCTTTCATTGTCACTTCTAAATACATTTTTATTCCCCTTTTAATATTTTTTCGCACATTTTTACTATAGTTTGAACCAATGAACATGTAGAATTCGTTTGGTCTATACAGTTATTTGTTAACATTTGAAGCTGAAAGATAACAAACGGATTAGCCCTCTTACTGTCTGCATATTTTCTAAGTATAACATCTATAGAATGGAATAACTTAGCTCTATCTTCTCTAAACCTATATAAACTACCTTTTAGATATGCAAATTTATCAGGATATTTTTTTACCCACCATTTGCAAAATTCATACATATCAGGGATCTCCATACTATTTTCGCCATCAACAAAAGCAAAAGCAATATTATCAAGATCCGTTTCCATGATTCTACTTAGGTTTCTGTTTATTTTTTCAAACTTTCTATTATCAAACATTTAGAATCCTACTTTTCCAATATCGTTTATTTCTTTTTCTTTCTGCTCTTCAAATAACTGCTGTAAAATATTTTCTTTTGTATATTTACCATCTTCCAATATGTCTAATTTTTTCTTCACAATTGGAAAATCGCCAGCTGTTATATGTTTCAAAAGTTTGGTGTCTTCCTCTGTAATTTTGAACTTTTTACCAAAATATTCATTAATCCCAGCTTGAATATTTTTATGATTCATCTCATCATATTTGATCTTGAACACAAAACGTCTCATAGAAGCTTTGTCTAACCATTGTTTCAAGTTGGTAGAGCAAATAAAAGGCAACGGGTGAGATTCCATACAAGTTAGCATAGTATTTACACTTGAAACCTGAAAATCTTGCTTTGCCTTACTACGATCAGTCAACATAGAATCACACTCATCTAAAATAAGTATTGCATTGTTATCTACCGCTTCTTGAAAAGCTGCCGCAATTTGTTTTTCACTTTCTCCAACATAACGACTCAACATATCACTTGCTTTTTTCTTGATAACATTCATACCTAATTCTTGAGCCAAATAATTACCATAAAAAGTTTTTCCACAACCTGGTTCTCCATACAGCAACAGACTATAAGCTTTTACTTTTGACTTTTTTAGTTTTTCAGTCAACATCTTCAAATCAGTAGAAGTAGAAACCATATCAAAGTTGAATTTTATTTTTTCTTTCTTTGCCTTTTTTGTTTCATTTTTATTTTCTTTAGGATCCCTGGTAACAGTCTTCAGTCCCAATTCTTCTCCTATTTGTTTAATCAATTCATCTGGAAACATTTTTGAATTACTAATAACGCGAATATGATATTCTGTTGTTCCTTCAATTTCTGCCGGATCTTGTTTTGGTGTGTTTTTTCTTTTGAATGGATTAATGCTCATTTCCTTCTCCTTTATTTGCAAGCCTTATCAAAAATATCACATAATTCTTTTGCGGCACCAACTATGGCCTTACATCTTTCTGCTATTCCTGTTGATACCACTACTAATTGTTCTTTTACTTTGTTTGACACTTTTGTTTTTTCTAAAATATAAACACAAGATTCCATAACTTTTTGATGTTTTTCTAGATCTGCCATAATCATTGGGTGAATATTGAAAAACAACTTAGGATCCGAATCTTTCAAAAATCTGACAAAATCGATATCCTTATACGCATCATCCACCAAAAAAGAACCTAAAACACCTATTACATCATTGTTATCAGCAAAGTGTTTTATCATTTCATATTTTTCTTTGTTTGTCATTTTTTACCTCTTTTTACACCAGAATATTACCATCAAAATAAAATAATGGAAATTAAAAATCTTCTTTATTTGGATCCCAGTGTTTTAGTTTGTTTTCATCTGGCATAAAACGCTGTTGTATTGCAAAAATTTCATACTGTTTATAAATTGGATTCTGTTTTGCCAATCGTTCTAATGTGCTTTTTTTCTTTCTCATAAACTTTTCTGCATCTTTACGACTATCAAAAACTAATCCAGAAATCAAATTCTTTTTTTCTTCTATATAGTTTTTATCATTTGCCGGTAAAATATTTCTTCTTTTTGTACTACCATGTCTTAAAACAACTCTATTTATTACATCAACATCCACATAAGATTCTCTGGGTATATTGAGTCTTCTATAGTATGTATCATTACTTGTCTCTGTCGCCATACGAATTTTAAATACACTCATACCAATCTCTCCTATATGCTTTGATTTGGTTATTGAGTTTATTATAGCGTTTTTAATGTTTTTTACAAGTTTAATGTTTGGAAATCAACTGAACTAACCAAGGAAAAGTAAATTTTGTAAAAGGATGTCGCAAGAACCATTTTATTTCAGCTTTTCTAATTTGTTTTAGTTTGTCTTGGTTGTTCTCTTTTAGAAAATTATTACGACATTTTAGAATTTTTATCAATTTTGTAGATCGTTTTCTTAGTTTTTTACCGTTATCTTTGATTGATAATGAATATACCGTCTTTTTTGCTGTTTTTAGTTGTTTATGAACAGTCACACAAATAAATGGGCAGTCATTGGTTTTTTTATCATGTCTGATTATTATATTTTTTTTGGTGTATTCTATCCTTTTACCTCTAGCCGCTCTTTTTATACCATTTTTTGATATTTTGAGATTGTATTTTTTCAATATACGTTCAAGCTCTTCTTTGTCAATACCAAGAGCTTTCATTATTTCTTCTTTGTTCCAAGAATAACCAATATAATAAATAACAAGATATTCGGTTTTGCTCATCATATCTTTTAGAACTACACTTAATCATCAAGAAAAAGAATATTTTTCAAAATCCTTTAATATTTAAATACATATTAAGACGCGTGCGCGCGTTTATATAATATTTATTACTAGGTTATTAATTTTAGATAAATTAATATTTTTATTTGTAAGATATTAAATACAATATACAAATTATGTACTTAATACGTAATTAAAGAAATTAAGAACATAATAATAATTTAAAAAAAATAAATTAATTATTGTATATATTACTTACTATATAACAAAAATTATTCTTTGGTTTTTATCTTGACTTTATCGTTTATTTGCGATATATTCAATGTATAAAAGAGAAGAAGAAAATGAACATCAAAACGATAAAAATTGAACTAAAACCCGATGAAGAGCAAAAAATCCTCATTGAAAGAGAGATTAAGTACTCTAGGTATGTTTATAACTTCTTTGTTAAAACTAGATACGAAGTTTGGAAGCGTAACAAGAAAAATATTTCGTTTGATGAAGAGAAAAAAATATTAAAAAAATTAAAAATTAAAAAGGGTTGGTTGAAAAATGTGGAGAATGCGACTCTAGAACAAGCAATTCGAGACTTAGATAGTGATTATTATAGGTTTTTCAAATTAAACGGGAAATATCCAAAATATAGAAAAAAAGATGATAAAGAACAATGGTATAAAACAAAAAACGTAAATAATAATATAAAAATTTTCAATAAACAAAAAATAATGACTTTACCGACTTTAGAAGTGATAAAAATAAATACTCAAGAAAAAATTAGTGGCAAAATCTCGTATGTAAAAATAAACAAAAAAAATGATAAATATGAAGCAACACTGACAATACAAAGATAATAGGGGCAAATTTTGTTTTACGAGCAGAGTTCTATAAAGTGTGATTAACAAAAACCAAAGAGATCTCAAAAAATGGTTGAATATCGTATAAAATCAAAGTTTCTTACTGCTATTACTGAAATGACAAAGAAACTTTCACTATCAGAAGAAGGTGTTACAGCAACTTCCCCAGCTATGGATGATGATGGAAATTTTATAACAGACATCAAGACCGATAAAGAATTACAACTTCATGGTATAGGGGTTGATGTAGAAAAAAAAGAAGAACCTCAAACCAAAGAAGAAATGATGGCTCAAGCAGTAGAAAAATTCAAAAACGCTGCCGATGTTATTTCTGAATTTGACGAACTATTGAAAAAAATAAGTCAGGCCGATAAAGAAGAAACGTCTAATACTTGGGTGATTAATGATGAGGGTAATGATGTTTTTCTGCAATCCAAGGATGCTCATATTTTTCAACAAAATGGTAATATTCTTCTTTCTCACGATGGTATGATAGAAATATTTAAAACAGTACCGGAATTGCATACTTGGCTAAAAGAACATAATTATCCACTTCCTCCAGCTGTAGAAATACACGAATCTACTGATGAACAAGTTTTGAAAATATTGGAGGGGTAAAATGGCAGAAATCCTTACAGAAGTTGGTGTAAAATATGCTATAACAAGGTGGAAAGAAAAATTTGGCACGCAGCCTGATATAAACTCTCCAGAATTCAAAGCTTTTCAAAAACAAGTAAATAGAGATTATAATTATCAACAACAAACAAAAGCTGATAATGATAAAAATATTGACTCTTATGTGGATACTTTAACACAAATACTTCAACAAAAACCACAATCTTTTCCTCAAGAATTTTATAATGCACTTACTAATTTGCAAAAAAAGGGAAAAGTTGAATTGTGTAATAAAATGCTTCAAACTGGTGCTGTATCTGGTGAATCTCAAACGTGGATACAAATTATAGGTAATCTTTATAATTCTAACAAAAACGAATCCGCAGAAGTAACACTAAAAGCAATGATGGAATCCTCAAAATATCCATGGATCAGTGGACTTGTAAATCAAAGACTATTCAAAGAAGACGATTTTAATCTGGATAATTTTGATGCTTCTGTTGCTGGGGTTGGTGGAATGAATACAACTAGCGATAAAACATCAACAGATACTTCTTCCACAGATAATACAACAACTCAAGATAATAATGGAGATTTCAATTTAGATGATTTTGCTTCCGAAAATAATGATTTGCATATTTCTCCTGCTGGTGGGGCTGTTGATTCTATCAGTGGAGGTATGGACATGGGCGTTGAAGATGATCCTATGGCTGGTGTTAATCCTGATGCTCCTGTTTATCGTGTGATTGATGTTATGTTTGATGAAAAAGATCCAGAAACAGCACCAAGGGTAAAAGTTCAAAATGTAGAAACTGGTGAAACAGAAATAAAAGATATATTTGATCTTGATGTGTAATGGAAGACTCAATAAAAAATCTTTTTGATGAAATTGAAGAAACACAATATGCTTGTTTTGTTGGTCATTGCGCTGTTTATATTAATATGGATCCATCTTATGATATTTTCCCTGATATGTTACTGAAAACTTATGGATTGACTCCAGAAGAAAGTGACTCTGCAGAGATTGCGTTTCATTTGTATTATATTGCAAAAGATAAAGAACAAGGATACGAGTTTGATAGAATAATAAGATCAAAAGTTGCTTCAGAATTTGGTGATAACTATGATGGGCAAAATAAGGTAAGAGTGGTAACATATGATTTAAGTTTAGAATACAGTGTTGTTGCTGGTTTTTTTGATTATAATTCTCAAGATGTATTACAAGATAATTTTTCAATAAAACAAAAATTATTAGAATTACCAGTAGAAAAAGCATTTGCAAAAAGATGGTATGCTTATGATTCTGATATAATGCAAAAAATGGATTCTGTTGGTATGTATCCTCAGAAAGATAGATTTATGGATAATATGATTGAAGATTATATAAAAGCATATAAATTAGGATATTTAAAAGAATCAACACTAACAGAATCAGATGACACTATAAATGCAGATGATTATAAAATATACGTTACACATGTTAGTATAGGTCCAACAAAGCAAATATTTAACTACGCAAGTTGGTATTCATTTTTCTCTCCAACAAAAGAACAGGCGGCAAAGGATCTTCTAAAAATATATGCAAACGTACAAAAACACAATAAAAACAAAAAAACAGACAGACAATGTAAAGTTTATAAATCAAAAGATAAAGGTGTTATTTATAGTGTTGCAGCTAAAGATTATAATTTTGATGATCAATTGTTGTTTAACCCAGATTTTGATATAGTAAAGGTGGCATATAAAGCAGAAACAGAAGCAAATATTCCAGCTCTAAATCCATATTTGCCAATTTTGAAATATGACTTTTATTATACACCAGAAGAGTTTGCTAATAATTATTTTACTGATTTGGTTGAATACATGAAAGACCACCCAAATTTAGAAGAATGTTGTTGTGCTGCTGGCATTGGTGGTGGGGTTACTACTGCTTCTTTTGCTCCAGCCGTTACCCATACACAATATCCACGACCGGGCTCAAAGAAAAAGAAAAAATCTAAAAAAGAAGATAATGAAACTATAGATGATATTTATAGTTATTATGGTTGTGTTGTTCGTTTGTCTTTATTATTTCCTGGTTCTGATACTAAAATAAGAAAATATTATGTAGTACTTGGTAAGGATTTAGGTCAAATTGATGAGTTTAACCAAAAAATAAACCAAAATATAAAACAAATAAGCAACGATTCATGTATTCTTAGTACAACTCTAACTGGTATGCTTTATTCTACTGAAATAAAAGACTTTGATTTTGAAGGACAGAAATTATTAGATAGTAGTTTATATGTAGATGATCCAAAAAAGTTTATCTCAAGCGAAAAGCAATTAGATCAAGAAGAAGTACAAATTAGAGATATTATGGGTCGTTCTTATGATAATTTAGCTGATTTTACTAATGATTTATTTACAAAACTTACAGAAGACACTACATCAGATTTGACTATTGAAGATATATATGGTTTTTATAGTACTGTTGTTACCATATCTTTTGATGCTGGATCATCTAAATATATGTATTTTCTACATAAAATGGGGACAAATTTTATGGTTCTGATTGGTAAAACTCCAGAACAACTCAAGGAATTTATTGAAAAAGTAAGAAATAATATCAGTTTTATTGATAGAGCAAAACTATTAGAAACAGAAAAAGTCTTTCATCTTTATAATACGGAAATAAAAGATTTTAATTTTGAAGGACAAAAATTATTAGATAGCAGTCTTTTCAATAGTGATCCAAATAAAATGAAGAAAAATGCAAAGCCACTTTTAGATGATCAAATTAGAATCAAAAAAATAGTTATAGATTCTGCCGATAATTTAGTTGATTTTACTGATAATCTATTTTCTCAAATGACTGAAGATACTGATGATGTGTATTGGCCAGTAAGAAACGATGAAACTGATGCTTTTGAAAAATCTATAATTGATACAAGACAAGCTAAAAAAGATAAAATCATAGCGCGTAAAACAAAAGCGATAGAAAAAAGAAATAAAAACGTTAATGATTGGTTGCTTAGAGTTGGTGACAATATGGATCTGGTAAAAATGTCAAACATGTTAGATAAATATAATAAAGGTACAAATAAAATGGTGGCAGAATTAGAAAGAATCAAAAAACTACCACTAACATCGCCAGAGTTTCTATAATATATCTACCAAAAATTGATCAGATTTTAACAAGGATTGTATAGTATCCTTGTTTTCTTTTTCTTGTGGTGAAACCGAATAAGTATAAGCAGCTGATAAATTACAAATGCGTGCTCCTTCTATCATACCACAAAGAACATCGGTCATATCTTTTCTTGTTGCGTTTAGTCTTACTGCTTTACCACTTCTAATGCCAACGTTTTCCATTTGTTCAATAAGATAAGGACATTTACCAATTTTTACTCTACCCAATTCAATAAGCCTTGCTGTGTTGTTATATGGTTGCAAAGTACGGTCAACTGATATATATGCTGTTTCTGTCGCTAGTCTATGATTATCAAAAAATTGTCTCATTAATTCGCCTTGATGTTGGTCTGAACTCATAAGTCTTATATTGCAACCATATTCTGTTACAAGTTTTATATATAGGTTTTGTATTGCCTCTAGGTCAATTCTTGTTTTTGAATTTACATATCCAATAAAATCAACAACATATATTTCTTCCGGGAAAACGGAATTTGGTGCTTTATATAATTCTTTGTGCATCAATCCTATACCTGCCTCTGTTTCTCCTGATGCTTCTGCTAAATCAAGATGCACAACCCTTTCAGCGTTTGGTGCTCTTTTAAATCTTTTTCTCCCACTTAAATCTGTTGTAAACAAATGAGATGGTAAAAATTGGAATAGATCCGTTTTTTTACCTAGATCTGCCACAAAATGAATTTCAGGACACAAGTTAGTATCTTGTAATTTTGATGTATCTCTAAAAACAAGATCTTCACCACCGGTAGCGATACCTGCAATATCTTGAATGGCTTGATCTATGTTCATTTCAAATTTTTGTTTATAGAAAAGAGGTGGCTCAATAATTTCACACCCATTCTGCAAAACAAATTCACCATTCTTAATTTGTTCTAATTCTATTTCATTATCTATAATTCTTGATGGTATAATTCCATTTCCCACTAATACAGTAAAAGTTCTGCCATCACCTTGAAAATCCGGATCTGGTTTAACTTCCCATAGTTTAGGCGAGAATACTATACTTTCTTTATCATCTTGTGGAATCGATCTAATATAGGCACCAATAGGACTGGCTTTTTCTTTCGCTGATGATACAATACTAAAAAATGTAAAGTTAGATCCTTGGAAACGAGATGAAATACGAGCATCAAGAGCATTAATAATTCTAAGACCATCTTCAAGGCCTTTTTCAGAGACTTCGTCCAAGAAAGCATTAAAAATATTTCTACCAGTTTGGTGTGTTTCCTGAGATCCTGCGAACTGAATAATATTGTTGGCAAAATGAATTGTAGTATCTCCACCTGATCCAGTAACACAATAAGGGATAGGTGATGTTTCTTCTGATATATCGAAATTTTTGAAGGCTGCTATTTTTTGAACTCTTTGAAAACATGGCATACTATCCAAAATCTTTACAAAAGGCATAAGGTTAGTTTCATACACTGTCTTCAAGGTGATAGAATAAATAAAGCTAGCTAAGGTTGCATCATTATCTACATTGAATACTGCACGAGGATGGCGTAAACATAATACTTTATACAGGGAATATATTGAACATTTTCTGGCTATTGTAGATTTACCAGATCCAATACAGCCCGTATAAACAGCTTTTTTGATTGTGGAACCTTTATCAAACATTAATAACATTTTTTCACGCCAGTATGGATAAATAGTTCCAGATGTATATCCCATATAAAAATTATTATCTAAAAATTCTTCAATATCTGGAAAATGTCTGGCGTAAAGTATTTGATCAGATTGAGATATAAAATTTTCATCTTGACTTGTTAATGTAAGATAGAGTGATATTCTTTGATCTATTTCATTTAAAGCTCTAATTTTATCTGGAATGTCTCTTGTTTGCATAATATAGTTGAATATGTCCGTAAAATCTTGAGACATAACAACTCTTTGAAATTCTTCATTATCATCAAAAGATATAGAGGGAAGATTATCTATTTTTTGATCTATTTCGCTTTCTGTAAATTGAGTCTTTGTTATCATTATTGTTTATCTTTACCCTCTGTATTTATTATTATTGGATCTTTTTTCTTTACTTTTAGATCCCCCCATGCTTTTTGTGCTTCACTCATGCGGGAAAGATCCTTTAGATTAATGTTACTTGTTGGAGCTGGGGTTGGAGATATTGTTGCTGTATTTATATTTCCTTCTCCGGTTGATATATTAATTGTAGGACCCGTATTTTGTGTTGGTATAATAGACGGATTTGCATATCTTCCTATTGGGGATTGTGCTTCTCCTTGAGTCATTTCATGTATACCTTTGAGCATTTCGTATGATGTTGTGAGATCTAATTGGTCAATATTATCATAAACTCTATTTAAAAGTCTTAATTTCATATCTTCGAGTTTTACATTAGTGTTCATACGTTTTCTAATAAATTCTTCTGACACGATATCTAACATTTTACGTCTTACATATTGGCTTTCGTCTGTGTCAATTTTAGAAAGAAGATTTGCCATATTAGAAACTTCAACAAGGGCCCCAAACATGTCTTTATATTCTTCTGGGGATTCTTGTTCTACTAATTCTTTTTGTTCTTCGTATGATAATGCTGGGACTTGTTCTTCTTCATAATTGGCAATTGAAGTGTTTTGTTCTGTTTCTTCACTATTGGCCATTTCAGTCCATTTTTTAGGCATATCGTCATTGTTCATTTTTCGTCTCTTCCATTATTTTTGGTTTTTTTGTTGGTGATTTTCTCTTTTTAGGTTTTTTTGCCTCTTGTTTAAATTTTTTTATAGAGAATATTTTTTTGAGTCTATTGCCGGGTTTATATATTCCTTGTATTCTTTCTACCTTGTTTAGTTCGGTATTATTTTTGAATTTTAGGTAGTCTTGTACGTAGAATCCATTATCTTTCATGCGAGCAACCCAGTCTTGATATATTTTTACAAGTTTTTCATATTCTTCTTCTGATTCTACGTTTAGTGTTGCCATTGCTTCTTTTTTAGTAAATCCGTTTTTAGAATAAGCATTTCCATTAAGCATAAAATAAGCCATAGCACAAGATTTTAGGGTGTCAGCAAATTCGGTACTTTTTGGCATTTTTATTTCCATACCGTTGAATAAGTATATGATTTGCATTATTTTATCTGGATCATCTATTATCGACATCAATTCAATAAGCCCATGATAACCACGAGTCTCTAGCATAGAAAAAGCCATATAGACAAAATCTTCAGAACTAAAATCCTCATTAAATATATACTTTTGGTTTTCAAACTTTGCCATGGTGGTGTTTAATCCTATATTCGTTTATTATTGGTCTTAGTTGATATATCCAGTCATTTATTTTTAGTGTAGCTTCTGAATATTTTGTGTTTTCATTTGGGTATCCGACAAGAAGATGTATAAGAGCAATTTGAATGTAGTAATCTTCTTTTTTGTTTAGAGCAGAATCATACACTTTGTCAAGAAGATCCAGCATATCATCTATTTCTTCTATTGACAATTTTCTTCTTGGCTTCTTAAAAAACTCTTCCACCCGGTCCATATTCAACTACCTGTAAAATTGACAATATATCTTTACGGTCAAAAAGCTTATTGTTGAATTCGAATTTGTTGTTTTTGAAGACTATATTATTTTCATCATCAAATACCAATTCTCCAAATATGGTAACTGCGTATCTGTTGTGAACTAAATCTTCCAATACTTTACTGAGATATGTATACAAGACCAATGCCACATCTTGATTTTCCATACCCAACAATTCAGCAATATATTCAACTTTTTTATCCATTTTTAATCCAATAGTCCTTTTTTGCGCAATTCTTCTAATGAATAGTTTTCACCAGAGATATGAGCATCAATTCTTTCTTGTGTTCTATAATCTTTTACTAATTCATCAACAGCTTTTTTGAATTCTTCCCTATATTGTTTTTTGTCTCTATAATCAGTTCCTAAACAACTATAAAGGACTGTTGCATCTAATTCTTGTCCTGCGTTTACGATTTTTACCTTTTCACCATACAGACTTTTATTTGACAACATATATCTAAATTCATACTTGCCACTTGTAGGAGAACGACCACAAAGATTCAAAAGATTTATATATATCCCTTTTGTTTGTTTTGCGTAGTCCATTAGAGACATTCCTTCTGGTATTTCTACTTCTCTTGTTTTAGTTTGCATATTAAGTTGCTCCTTTTACTTTTTACATTCTTTATAAAAATTCTTCAACCATCTACTTTCGTTTAGTGGAGGAATATCATCTAAAGCTATAATGGAGTCTGCTATTTCTATTATTTTATCCATTAGTATTGCAGAACCATCAAGTAAGTAATTATTTTCATCTAATATTTTGAAACGAGATTTGTATTTGTTTCTTATTACATTTACAGCTCTTTCATGTATTGGACATAAACCTAAAACCGCAACTTCATCTGCTATATAAAAACCTTCTGAAATTTGATTATATAGTTTATAGTTGTTTTTTCTAAGGTTTATAATTTTACTTTCTGTGGTCTTATACTTTTGTGCAATAATTTTTAGCGGAGTGCCCCATGCCATATTGATGATTATCTCCATTTTAGTGTCTGGATCCATCTTCTGTAATGACATTTTAACTAATTCTCTTGTATATAGGTTTCTCCATTCAAATAGTATATCTAATAAATAGAACTATGAAAATTAATTAGTTTGAGAAAATTTTTTAATTGCATTTTTTATTAAGTTCAATATAATACTAAAAAAAGGAGAAAATTTTGATAAACCGTCATGAAATGTTGAAAGCTTTAAATGTTGCTTTTGATGAAACTGTAAACTCAGAATATCGGCAAAGAATGGCTGCTTGTTTGTTAGATAAAGACGGGAATATATTATCAATAGGACATAATACCAAACAACCATATTTTTGGATGAAGCAAAAAAACGGATATAGGCGAGATCAGAGAGGTAGTCATTGTGAATTGGATGCTGTTAGAAATTATGTTACTAAAGTTATAGATTCAAGAACAATAATGGAATTGGATGTTGCTGGGGTTGGCGCTATGTTCACAAATAAAATAACTAATCCAACAGAAAGCCAAGAAAAGTATTTTTTTGAATTTGTAAGATCCTTAAAGATTCCTATGATAGTTGTAGCAAGAAGAAAGGGTGGATTGTTATCTGATACTAGAGGAAGCTCAAAACCATGTAAAGGATGTTGGGAATTTTTACGTAGATGCGGAATAAAATATGTTGTATACTATGATGAAGATAATCATTTTGTAGAAGAAAAAATCAAATAAAAGGAGTTAAAATGATTAATTCTTATTATTCTTGTAGTTGTGAAATGGATGCTTTGAGATTAGATGTAAATAAAAATCCAGCCAATAATGTACCATATGTAACTTATTGGACATTATTTACTTATATGGGATCACAAAGGTCTGCATGGTATTTGTGGTGGAATAAGATTAAAGATTTTTTTGCAATATTGTTCAAGGGGTACACAAACAGAGGGCAAGATGTTATATGTTTACCAAAAGACAGAGCACAACAATTGTTGAAAGATCTAAAAAAAGCAACAGGATATAAACCAAAAACGGGAAAAAATGTAGGTTTATTTGGTACTTATTTTCATGATTTGGGTACTTTCAATGCATTACTTGTTGAACCAGATACTTTTGATGATACTTTTACAATTTGGATGTGCCCAGAGTGTTTATTATGGGAAAAGCACACAAGATGGTCAAAAGCTTGGAGAGTATTGAAAAACGGTTGTTGGACTGTTGCTGATTTATGTATAGACGATGAAGAAACAAGAAATCTTATGGACTATCTAAATACAATGTTAAAAATGGACTGGAGGGATTATAAAGATGAAAATGAAGGAAATCAATAGCAAGCTAAAATGCATAAAAGTACCGCACACGATAAAAAAGTCTGATGTAAAACTGTATTTGGCTTTTTGTATGGAACATGTGAAAGAAACAGATACACCAGATGATATTGAAAAGATGTGGAAACAATTCAAAAAATCCATAAAAAATGCTGCCAAAAGTGTAATTGAAAGATCAAAGGAATTATAATTATGAAAAAAGATATATTATTGTTGGGTCAGATTACAGAAAAACATGCTAAAGTCTTTGATAAACTAAAAAAAGAAAATGTTGTTGGTGAAGTTTATGTTGTTCCTGTTATTGGTAGGAATTCTTTAGTTGATCATTTTAAGTTAGATGATGCTGCTACAAATAAAAACGTGACACTAACAATGATAAAAGAAAAATATATTATAGTAAAAGGCAAAATTCACACAGAAAACTTTATTAGACCCATTATAGAGTTGAATAAATATTTTGGTGGTGATAGATTGATTCATTGTGGGATATTTAAAAACACAAAAACAAATCAAACTTTTATATTGACCGATGCTGCATGTAACTTGAGATTATTGAATGCTGAGGATTTGATACCAAAAGCGATTCAATATGCTACAGAAGTTTATTTGAAATGTGTGTGGGAGAAAAAAGAAATATATACATCTTTATTGTCTGCCGGCGGCGAAAACAATAGAGAAACAAATCCATTTTATTACGATTGGTGGAATAAAAACAAATTTGAATACCCAGAAGGACAACTAAGAATAGAACAATTAGATGTGGCACTCAATAAAAACATTAGGGAATCAAAAGGTATAAGTGGTCCAGTGTCAGATGTTATTGTTGTAAAAGATATAAATGAAGGTAATGCAATTTGGAAAAGTCTAACAGCGCTAAGTGAAAATTGGGTTTGTGGAGGGCTTTTGATGGGGGCTAAATTACCAATTGTTCTAAATTCAAGAGAAGACACTGCAGAATCTTTAGAATTTAGTATTAGATCGTCTTTTAACTTGTGATTTAAATTAAAAATACTATAATAAAGGTGTTGGACCATAATGAAATGAATAAAGGAGATTGATAGGGGTAACCTGCCAATGTGTGTGGAGCTGTTGAGACTCTAAGGGATTTTTCCAAGGATACAATCTCCATAGTCCTTGGACAATGGTGTGGCCTAGAGAATATGAGATAGAGACGCACTGTTTGTAAAATAGTTGACCCAACACAACCTAAGGCTGGAATGGTTTTCATTTACCGCGGTCCAACAATAAAAAGAGAATAATATGATCACAAAAGAACAATTTGTTGAAGAATTAGATGCAATCATTGAAGCACAACAGAAAAAACAAGCTGTTGAAGATGCTCTTGATAATTACATTCGTGGTTTTTTTCATTCGATTCCTGATATAAACGAAGAACGTGCTATAAAATATCTGTCTGCTCTTATTGGTTTAGAAATAACAGACGATTCTCCACTTATGGATTGGTATTATAGTCCATCCAGAAACGGTAGAATAAATGAAGACTTTATCGTTTCTATTGATGAAGAAAAATATGCACTAATGACACCAGAAGATTTTTATGATTTTTATGTTGGAGAAAGAAATGACTAAATTTAGACTCTTTAGTGATAATCATTATTATTACAACAAACATTACAACGAAGAATACACTGATGAGATGTTTTCTAAGTTGAATGATGGTTTTGATGGTGTAAATCTTATTGCTGGTGATGTTGGTTCTAGTCCTAATGAAGTAAAAGAATTCTGTTATAAATATATTCCAAACCAAAGAGCCATTATTATTGGTGGAAATCATTTTATGTATGGTTTTCAGGCTAGTTATGAAGATTTAAATAAAGAATATAAAAAGGTTTTAGGTGAATATGATTGCTTGGGGTCTGGTAATTTGATAGTGTTTGCCAATAGAGATGATTATAGTTGCCAAAAAACAGAAGATGATTTTGATATTCATGCTCCGATTGTGTTTGGTGCTACATTGTGGACTAATTTTATGTCAGATGGTGTAGATAAACAGGAAGAGGCGATGAGGGCTGCTGAATATGGTGTAAGTGATTTTAGGTTTACTTATACTATTCCTGAAAGCACATATCGAAGTGTTATTATGAGTCCTTATGACATGTGGAAAGAATTTGAACATACTTTGGCAGACATCAAGATTGCTTATATTAGGGCCATGCAAAAAGGTAGAAAATTTATATTGATGACGCATTTCCCCGTAACACCTGAATCAACTGCAGAAGAATTCAAAGGATCACCACTAAATTCTTATTTTTGTAATGATTTGAGAAAATGGATAATTGAAAACATTCCAAACACAGCATTTATCCTTCAAGGTCATCAGCATAATCGTTGGCAAGGAAAAATAGAAGGCAAAGGTGTTTCAATTCCAGTGTATCAGAATCCGTTTGGGTATGTAACTGGTAATGAGACTTATGCAGAACCACAATGGAATCCAAAACTAATTGTAGAGGTAGAATAATGGCAAAAGAGTTTTTTATATTTGCAGATTTTGACGGACCACTCGCTCATGTTACTACTTGGCGAAATGATACTAAAATTGGTCAAGAGATGGGTGAGCTTCGTGATTTAAATCTGTATGAATTGAATTATCTTGATCGTGCTTGTAGAAACCTTGCAGATGATGTTGTTGTTCATTTTATTTCAATTTCATCTTGGAAGTTTCAATTCAATAAAGAAGAAAGTATTGCCAAAGTGAAAGAATGGGCTAATATCAAAAAGTTAGATTTGGATTTATATAAAGATACTCCAGTCGGTAGATTTACAGAAAGGGAACCATGGCTAAGGTTGAGAATTATAAAAGAAATGTTAGAAAAACACCCTGTTGAAGATTACATTATATTAGATGATGAATTCTTAACCGAGTATGAAAAAGAGCATCGTGGACATTGTTATCCAGCCGACAACCGTAGTGGGTATAATTATCAAGATTGGGAGAAGATTGTGGGACGTATTGAAAGTTGGGGTCTAAAAGAAAAAGTTGTAAAAGAAAGAAAAGAACGTGATGAGGCTTATATGAAATTATTGGCTGCATCTATCTAAAGGAAAATAAAATGATAATACACAACGATGTTCAATTAGATTTTGATGATGTTCTAATTGCTCCACAGACTACCACAATTAATCACAGAGGGGATGTAGAGATCGTAAGAGAGTATAAACATTTAGGAGTTTGTGGTGTTCCTATTATTTCAGCTAACATGACTCAAACTGGTACTTTTGCTGTTGCTAGTAAGTTATTGGAAAATGAATTCTTTGCTACACTACATAAATTTTATAAAGCAGATCAGATCATTGAATTTATAAAAGAGCAAAAAGAGAAAGATATTATTTATGGTGGTATTGATGGTTGTGGCGAATATTATGGTAATGAAAGAAATTTGTTTATAACCGTAGGAAAACGCAATTGGGAAGAAGAATTTAAGAAAGTAGAAATTGTATATAAAGAAACTGGTGCATTGGTAAGTGTATTGTTAGATGTTCCAAATGCTTATATTCCTGAAATTGTAGATTGTGTAAAACAGTTGCGTGAATTTATGAACAAACAAAACTTTCATGGTGGGTTGATCGCTGTGGGCAATGTTTGTTCTGGTGATGAAGTTCAAAAGTTAATATTGGCTGGTGCAGATTTCGTAAAAGTTGGTATTGGTCCTTCTCCCGTTTGCGATACTAGAATCAAAACTGGATGTGGAAGACCTCAGTTGTCAGCTATTATCGAATGCGCAAATGCGGCTCATCAAGTAGGTGGTTATATTATTGCCGATGGTGGTTTCAAAACTAATGCTGATTTTTGTAAGGCTTTGGTTGCTGGAGCTGATATGTGCATGAGTGGTTCAATGTTTGCTGGATGTGAAGAATCTAACGGGGAAAAGATCCAGAAATGGTATAAAACAGAAGAAGTTGATCCAGATACATTGAAAAATAAAATCACATACAAATTTTTCAAAGAATATTATGGAATGAGTTCATTTAGAGCTCAAAGAGAAAATTATGGTAAAGTAACATCAACTGGTACAAGTGAAGGCGTTGAGTGTAAGTTGGTTCCATATACTGGGCCAATACAAACCACTATAAATGATATATGTGGGTCTTTACGTAGTTGTGGTAGTTACATTGGTGCTAAAAACATAAAAACTTTTAGTCGCCAAGGTATGTTTTATAGAGTCAATAGAATCAAATAAGGAGTAAAAACAATGACGAGAGCTATCGGAACAGCAGCTTATGGTTTAAGGTTATTTTGATAATATGAGCAACGAATAAGGAAAAAAGATGGCTAATTTGCATTTTACTTATGGTACCATGGGAACTTCAAAATCTGCAGAGCTTATTATGCAAGCTTATAATTGGAAAAAGAATGGTGTCAAGGTGGAGTGTATAAAGCCATCATTTGATAATAGATTTGGAGATGTTATTATAAAGTCTCGTATTGGTATTGAAACTCCAGCATTGTCACTAAAAGATTTGCAAAATTATCATCCCAAAAAAGAAACAAAAGTAATATTAGTAGATGAGGTTCAATTTTTTACCCCGGAAGATATAGACAAATTGGTGGAAATGGCAGATAAAGAAAATAAAATAGTAATGTGTTACGGTCTTTTGGTGGATTATAATGAGCATATGTTTCCAACTTCTAAAAGATTAATTGAAGTTGGAGCAAAATTACATCAACTAAAATCAAATTGTCAAATAGAAGGGTGTATGAAACTAGCGGATCATCATTTATTATTTGATTCCAAAGGTAATGTTGTAAAAGGTGGATCAGGAGTACAATTAGGGGATACAATCTATAAATCTGTCTGCAGAAAACATTTTAGAGAATTATATTATGGAAAACACAAATAAAAAAACTTGGGTGTATATAAGAGAACCTGGGATATATAAAAAACCTTGCACAGAAAAAGAGGCCAAAATAGGAAAAACAGGATTCAAAATAAAACCAGCCCAAATCAAGTGGGTATGTGAAGAATATAAAACTTTCGGATGGTGGACCGGTGGATATAATAAAGATGGCACATGGGAAGGTAATTGTTCAAAAGAAATAATTGTATGTAATTTTGATGATTGCTGGTTCTATAATATAAGTACTGTACAAAAATGTGGTAAACAATTATATTGGAAAAATTTTGAGAGGTATAAAAATGTTAGGATTATCAAAAACTAAAATTATCTTGTATGCTATTATTGCCATTGCCTTTTCTGGTCTCTTTGTGTTGTGGAGAACTTCTGTAAATAGCTATAAAATGGAAAAACAAACCAGAGAATCATTAGAAGTACAATTAAAAGCATCGCAATTAGAAGTAAACAATCTAAAAGAATATAATAAAAAAATAGCTCAAGAAATGGAAAAAATCGAAAAAGAATATAAAGAAAGATTCCAAAACATACCAAAAGATTCATGTGGAGACTCAAAACCATCAGAAGAATTGCTAAAATATCTAAAAGGAGAATAATATGAAAACGCTTGGTAGAATTGTTGTTGTGTTGATTTTATTGTTTTTTATATTGATGTTGACTGGTTGTTTTGGTAGTAAAGATAGTTATGTAGTTGTAAATGATTATAGACAAACTAATTATCCAACTTCTCAATGCTATGATGGAACCAAGACTTTTTCTCAAATTATAGTATGTTTGCAAGAAGTTGATCAAAAAGAAAAAGCTCAAAATAACACAACAAATGAAATGCTTGACAAAACAATAAAACACAATTAGAATGCGGATGGATAATAATCATCCATGTTGTAACCCCTCGAAATTATTCTTGGGGTTTTTTATTTACAATAGAATTAAATATGTTATAATGGAGTTGTAAACAAAAGGAGTTATAAATGGCTTTGATACCAATGGTTATTTCTAAAACTAAGGATGGTGAACGTGCATGTGATATCTATTCTCGGTTGTTGTCTGATCGCATTATCTTTGTTGGTGAAGAAATCACAGACGAATTAGCAAACAGTGTAGTGGCACAATTGTTGTTTTTAGAATCAGAAGATAAAAATAAAGACATTCAAATGTGGATCAATTCTCCAGGCGGTTCTGTTACTGCTACTCGTGCTATTTTGAATGCTATGAATTATGTTTCTTGTGATGTTTCTACTTTGGGTATGGGTATGTGTGCATCTGGGGCATCTGTTTTGTTGGCTGGTGGTGCTAAAGGTAAGAGATTTGCACTGAAAGATACTGAAATTATGATACATCAGCCATTGGGTGGCGCAAAGGGACAAGCTACCGACATTCAAATTCAAGCAAAAAACATTCAAGACATGAAAGATTGGCTAGTAGATTTTTATTCTGAGGTCAGTGGTGAAAAAAAGTCCAAAATCGCACAAGATATTGAAAGAGATTGTTATTTGAAGGCAGAAGACGCTAAAAAATACGGTAAAAAAGGCCTAATTGATGGTATAAAGGTAAGTCGTGAAGGTTAGTTTTGTGATTTTTAGCAATGATGTGCCAGAAAACCAAAAACTCTATGAAATAAACAATGCAGAAATAAAATTTGGCACTAAAAAGGTTGTAGAAAGAAAAACTGTAGATGTAGATACTCGTGTTTTTCTTGCCTTGGTTTTGAGTAATAGAGTTTTTTGGAGATATAGAATGTATGATATGAATAACAGAAGAAGAAATGTGTGGTTAATAAGAGAAAAAGACTATAAAGAAGTAATCGAATAAGGATAAAATATGACAACCAATGAATTTTTTACAGCTTTTGAAGATTTTTTATCGGAAGACGAGACAACAAAGCCTTATGTAAACAATTTTAAGTCAACTCTTATGGATCAAACATCTGAAAAATATCAAAATAGAATGTTTACAAGGACCGGATACAGAGTTGCTTTGATATTTTTTGAGCAATATGGAAAAAAGCATAAAGAATTTGAATCTCCGATCTGTTATAAGGGGTTTATTGATTGGAAAAATAGAAACATAGAAAAGATAAGAGAAAAATTGACAAAAGAATATGATACCGTTATGTATATTGGTAAAGAAAACTGTGACGAACAATGTAATTTTGTTGTTTTTGATCCAAATGTGATAACAACAATTGAATTACTTGGTGGAATAGAACCTTTTTTGGATACTTTAGAGGATTAATATGAAACACGATTTGACTTTGTTTTTTAAAATGGAAACAATAACAGAATTTATGGACAAGTTTGATATGACAGACGGTTCTAGCAAAGTTTTTTGTCATATTTTTGATATTTCTATTGATACAGATGAAAAATGGTATTTATCCCCGGCAGTTGTTGAAGTTTTGGATGAGCAATTAGGATGTGCAATTCCAAAGATCACAAATAAAGATGCTTGTTTTTTATGTGGTATTTATGATCATACTCTGAATGTGTTTTATAATTTCACAGATGTAAAAGATCACATAACAATGTTCTCTAATGGTAAAAATTTTGTATATTTTGACACAAAAGAGGATATAAAACAAAAACAATATATTGATGCATATAAAAAATTTATATTTAACGATAAACAAGCAAAAAACGATAGATATACTTATCTTTTATCTGGATGGTTTTGCAATAATCAAAGTGGAGATAAAAATGTTTCTTGTAAATAATAAACTTGTTGGAGAATATGAATACCCTATTTTTGATTATATGCCTGACAGTTTTATAATCAAAAATGTATTGCAAAACAAATTAAAATGTTATAAAATAGAAACAGACAAAGGAGATAATATCATCAATGTCTATTGGAAAAGGAGTTAAAAATGAATAAAGAAACTTTTATACAAAAAATAACAGATGAATTAGAAAAAATGAAAATAGCAAACCGTAAAAACTTTTTAAATAAAAGTTTTGTTTCGCCAAATATTGAAACAGATGCGGAATTAACCTTAAATGGTGCCCAAATTGCTGTCGTTATTTCTGATTCTATCAATATGAAATATAAATTTTATAAAGTAGATGAAAAATATTTGAAAGATGACGGTAGAAAAAATATTATTCAAAAAATTAAAGAGCAATATCCTGGAATTATCTTTTATATTTGTAAAAGTGATAATAATGACTCGCCAAAAACAATTGATACAGAGCATAACATGATTGTGTTTGAAAATGAAAATTTTGATGCTGCTGTTGAATTATGTGGTGGAACAGATAAATTTATGTCAACAATGATATAATAAAACGCAAGGAGAAAAAGATGAAATATCCGTGGGGGCTAGAAATCAAAGCAGATGTTACTATTGATGCAGACGATGTTTTGAATTATGTAGAAAACAACAAAGAATGGTTTTTGGAACAGCTTAATATACAAAAGTCGGATTCTTCAATAAAAGAAGATATAAAAAGCCTAGGCAATTATGTTGACTCTATTATTGATAAATATAACAATGTAAGAATTTTGCGTGATAACTCTAGTGACAACAGGGATAATATTGAAACAAGAATGTATGAAGATTTGGTTGCAATACGAGAATCAATTAGAAACATTTAAGGAGAAAATTATGAAGAAATTTTTATGTTTATTTTCAATATTTATTTTAACAGCTTGTTCGAATCCAGAAATTAGTCGTCCATTTGGATATGGTAGTCCAACATATTATAAGGTCCCGGAATGTTATACGGTTAGAGATTATCCTCAGTCGTATAAATCTTGGGACCCAATTGCTGGTAGATATGATACATATGTTACATATCAAAACACAACTCATGTAGAATGCAACTATAATCCGTTACGGCAACAATCTTTAAATAGTGTTTATTTATATGGTGGTGATTATTGATGCCAGTGATTATGTTGTATTTTTTCAGCATAGTGTTTATAATTGCATTTGTTGTAATTACACATGCTATTTTGAATATTGTGTTTGATGGAAATTATATTTTTATTCAGGCACTTTTAGAGTTTTGTATGGATGTGTTTTGTGGATTGTATCTTGGCAGAATCATTGGCAGAAGACTGTTATATACTCACATGAAAAATCTATACAAAAAACAAGAAAAAACAACAAAAGGAGAGTAATATGTCTTGTATAGCAACAACATTAACAATTATTTCTGTGTTCTCTGGCGGTACTTGGAATGATGTAAGTGTTTCTACAAATTCCCATGTGTTAACACGAGCAATGAATGAACAAGTGTCAGCAAAAATTGAAATGTTATCTACAACAAAGCGCAAATCTGAAACATTTACTGTAGCTTGTGGAAAAGATGTGTATGCAGCAACAACATCAGCTTTAGAGATCGTGCAATGAAAAATATAGCACTTGATTTAGATAATACTGTGTTTGATTTGGAGCCTGTCTATAAGATGGGCTTCAATGATAAAAAAGATTATTATCCTCCAGTATCCTGGGCTGTTTATGAGTGTTATCCTAAAGATATTGGAGAAAAAATCATTATGGGATTTAGAACTTTACCAGGATATTCAACTCCACTGATAAACAATAAATACCCGTCACTAATTGCAAATTGGGATCTGTTATATAATCTAAAAATTGTTACATCTAGACAAAGTATTTATCCAGATGTTGATTATATGGGAAACAAGATTAGTTGGGCAAAATATCAAACATATAATCAACTCAAAACAAATAATATATTAATCCCCATTGAAAACATTATAGTAACTGATTCTCATAGTAAAGTAAAAGCCTTCAAAGACAATAAAATTGATTTAGTTATAGATGATGGCCCTGTAACCGTTGAAGAGTGTTTGGATAATAAAATTGATTGCGTAATGATTAGCAATGAAAAAACTTTATACAATCATTATCTTAGAGATAAAGCACAGTGGGCCAAAGATTTATTTGAAGTGGCAAAAATGAAAAGTTTATAAAAATGGTAGTATCCAGGGAAAGGAGGAAAACTGGATACTACCGGGATATGGGCTCGACTATGAAAATAAAATCACAGTGCCCATTATATAGAACTTTTTTTTATTTTTTTATTCCAAGTTCTCTCATTTGTTTATTAAGTAATGCAGAACTAATTCCAAATTTTTCTTTATATGTTCTTGACAGTGAATTTATGAATTTTATTGATTTTGCTGTTACTATTCCAGATTTATAAGCAAAGATTTTCAATAGTACCAATTCTATTTTTTTACCCTTGCATTCTCCAGTTTCTAGCATTGTTTGTATTTTTTTTGCATATTTACCATCTTCAAAATTCTCTGCATATTCCATTATTTTTCTTTTTATAGACAATGCCTCGTGGTAGGAATCAAACATCTGGTCTTCGCTAACATCTTGTCTAGAAGTAATATCCAACATTGTAATTCGTTGATTGTTTTGGAACATTGGAGTGTCAACAGAACTTTTCCTTAGTGTTGCTTCTGGATTTTCTGCGCATTTTCTTGCTTGAACTTTTCTTTCTTCTGTGATGCTTTTTCTTGCTAAATTTAAAAAGTCCGAATATTTTTTATAGGTCTTTTTTACTTTTGTTGCTTTTTTTAGATTCTCTGGGAAAAACCATCTATCTCTATAAAAGTTCGAAAAATAATAATACTTAACTAAAAAATGAGAAACCCACCCGTCCTGATCTTCCCATGCGTTTGCCATTTTGAATCCATTATATTTTAAATACTGTTCCATATCATTTCTAACAGATTCTACAACACGATCATAAACTTCAACTGATATATTTATTGATGGTTGTTTTTTTATCATAACATCTAATAAATCCGCTGGTGTTTTGTGTTTTTTGAATTTTTTTGCATACGAAATCAGATCTTCTTCGTCCAAACATAAATAGATTTTTAGATTTGTATTTGTACCACATGCGAGCTTTAGTGATTCTATGTTTTGTCCATTGGAATTTATGAAATCAATCAAATATGCTACTGTTTGTGTTTTTTTCATCCCACTTCTCTTTATTATTGTTCTTCTATTTTGTGTTTATATGTTGTTTCGACTAATTTTTCTAACAATTCTAATCCCTTGCGTTGTGGGTGAATTATTGCATCTGGTGTTGTTTCTGCCCATCTATATTCAGACTCATGTACGCCATCTGGAATAATTCTTTTGTCTCTATAATTTGTAAACCATTCAGGGACATCGCCACAAAAAACATGCCAAATCTGTCCACCTTTTGATTTGATCATTTCTGCTTCATTGGGAAATCTAACATCAGTAACTAAAGCATTCCCACCACCACTCGTTAGTTTATCTAATTCAAATTCTGTTCTGTACACCCAAAAATCAGGATTAACATGTGTGCGAACCAACCCTGTACCAAAAAATTGCAAAATCTGTCTAGGTGTAAGATTTTCAATTCCAAGTTTTTCTCCCCAAAATTCTACCGGTTGTTCTCTCCATTCTCTAGATTCTTTTGTGTCTCCTTCTAACATTTCTCTGGGTAGTCCATACATTCCAGCAACAGCATCTTTCATAGATTTTGCAAATGATGTTTTTACCCAATTTTTGTGGTTTTTAATGATCAAATTTGCAACCGTATCTTTACCACTCCCCGCAATACCACTTAGTCCGATGATCATGTTTTTACTCCTTTTTATTATCTTTTTCTTTTAATTTATTGCTCCAACTTGTAAAAAAGAAATCTACTGTAAACAAAAAGAACAATAGACTCCAATAATGAACAGCATGAAAAGTAAATATTCCAAAATAATGTGTAAAACTTGAAATACCTAATACTAATAATATATCTGACATCTAAACCTCCTCTAAAATGGTATTCCTGTAACTTCTATATCTTCTGTTTTTATTTTTTCTTCTTTTTTGCCTGTAGCTATTTTATCCAACTTTCTTATACCATCTTTGTTTTTACTCTTTATCGGGATTATTCTTTCATTTGATTGTTTTTTTAGTTCTCCAAAGTTGATATACATATAGGATCCACCATTTTTATAAGGTCTTATCCATGCTGCTACTGCTTTTTTTACACCATCAACTTCACATTCTCCAATATATCTCGGCAATTTTGAACCCTCAGTAAAATTTGGATTCTTAAAAAGTCTTCCAGTATTGTTTGCCAAGATTTATCCTTTTTATTTTATTAAATTATAATATATTTAATAGAGTTTTTCAAGTTTAATATTATCCCTGAAACACCATTTTTTCTTTTATTGTTTTTGCTTTTACTTTTCTTTCGTATTCAGCCAAGTTTACAATCATAGAACCATTTAAAAAGATTCTATTCTCATCAGCCTTGCTACCATAAAACATAACCCAATCACCTTCTACAAACTTATATTCACTATCTAAATTACCATCCTCAAAAGTTAAATAAGTCTTACCAGGCATCTGTAAAGTATAAAAATTGTAGTCTTTGTTCATTACAGTATATACACCATAATTATTACCACTCTTTCCTTTTTTCAACTCTTTCTTTGTCAAAATTCCACACACTATGCAGTTATCTTTTTCTTTGAGTTTTCTGAATTGTTCATGCCCGATACATTTTTTATTTAATTCAAACACATCATCGTCAACACTTACAACCACACCTAGCCATTTATTTTCTTTGACTCGTTGTGGTTCGTTGATTAATTCTTCATACTTCTTATCTAAATATTCTAATTCTTGTTCTTTTGTTTCTATTCCCAAAGCTTCTCTGTCTGCCTTTTTTAGTTTATTGTTTTTTATCCACCACTCTTTTATTTGATCACCACAATTTAAACTATCAAAAGCACCCAAGGATAATAATGGATCAATAACTCTTTTACTAACACCAAACTCTTTACCACGTGCCACAAAATCATTAAAATCTGTATATGGTTGATTTTCTTCTATTTTTTTTGCAATATCTTCACTCACTTGTTTTATGTTCCTCATTGACCAATATACAAATTTTTTATCATCATCAAACTTAAAATTCCACCCACTTCTGTTTATATCAACCCCTGCGAATTTATATCCCATTCTTTTTGCCATCTTTAACGCCGTCTTGATTGAATACTTGTCCTTTTCCGCATCCATAGTGCTAAATGTAAACGAGGCGTGTAAAAAGTTCACCGGATAATAATATTTCAACCAAGCAGTCCAATATGTAAGAATAGAATAACAATCGGCATGGGCCTTACAAAATGCATAACCAATCAATGAATCATACAACATAGACGCTTGTTCTTCTGTTAGTCCATGTTTTTGTGCGTTTTCTACAAAAGTCGGCTTCATTTCTGCACAGTATTCCATTGATTTTGGATCTTTTTTGCCGGATGATTTACGAAACTTATTTACATCTTTTGGACTAAATTCACCAAAGATCTTTACAACACTCATTTTAATTTCATCATAACATACAACATAATTAGTTTTAGCCAATAAATCATCCAACTCTTTGACACCATATTTTTTTGGTTGCTCAAATTTATTGTTTATATAATTATCGATAGCTCCAGACTTAATTCCAGCAGGTCTATATAAGGAATTTAAAGCACTTAGATCTCCAAATCTATCAGGCTGTAATCTTTTTAAATAGTTTCTCATACCGCCAGACTCCATTTGAAAAACGTTGTCTGTATCTGCTGTAGCCAAAATGTGTTTGTATACCTCTTTATCTGTAATATCAATCGAATCCAAATCTATATCTTTACCATACATTCTTTTTATGTCTTCAACGATGTGTGTCAAAAATGTAAGAGTAGATAAACCTAAATAGTCAAATTTTATCAATCCTGTTTTGTGTACATCATCTTTATCAAATTGCGAAATCAAAAACTTCTTGCCTTCTACTTCAGACAACATCATAGGGCAAACATCTCCAATTGGTCTATTTGAAATAATAATGCCTGCTGCATGCTTTCCTGTTTGTCTCGGAAAGTCTAGAAAATATTCAACATATTCAAATACTTCTTTATATTTATTTATCAATGCTCCAGCTGATTTATCTTCTTTTGCTTCATCTAAAGATTCGAAAGCATCCCAATCTATTTTGTTTGTTAGTGCATTAGCTTCTGCAAAAGGTATATTCAATACTCTTGCGCAATCTTTAATGCAAGACTTCATCTTCATAGTAGAAATATTACAGATTTGAGAAATTTTATCTGATCCATATTTTTCTTCAGTATATTTAATTACTTCTTCTCTGCGGGCATCTGCAAAATCTGAATCCACATCTGGACACCCATCAGGGCCTTTTCTACCAGCATTGTAAAATCTATCAAATTGTAATTCAAACTTCAATGGGTCAATTCGTGTGATGCCTAATAAATAGTTCATAAGGCAACCGGCACCTGATCCGCGACCAGGACCAGTCATGACATTATTTTGTCTACACCAATTAAATACATCGTATAATACTAAAAAGTATGGAACAAACCCATCATTATTCATTATTTCTAATTCTTCTTTTACTCGTTCAATATATTCAGGTTTTTTATCTAGGCCTTTTTCTTTCATTGAATTCCACAATAAATGACGAATATAATCCAAATCATCTTTATATTGAGGTGGTATATCAATTTTAGGGAATATACACTGATCGGTTTCCATTTCGATTTTTTCATTTCCAAGATATTTTTCTGTATTTGCGATAGCTTCAATAACCTTGTTTTGTGGAAATTCTGGATGATATTTTTTAAAGAAGTTTATATATTCTTCTGCAGACATCATATAAATAGTGTCAGTGAGCCCAAGTTCCATATCTTCACTTGCCCACCCTGCTTTCGTCATTTGAATCAAGAATCTGCGATATTTTGTTTCATTTTGATTGCACATGTGCGCATCATATGTTGCTAACAGTGGAATATTAAGCTCTTCTGATATTTTCAATACGCCCAAATTTGTTTTTCTTTGCTCATCAAGATTGTGGGGCATAATTTCTAAATAAAAATTTTCACCAAATATATCTTTGAATTGTTGTGCCACATTTTTTGCATTTTCATATCTATCATTTATAATTTCGCTAGCAATCAACCCTTTTATACATGCAGAAGAAACGCGAATGCCTTTATTGTTTTCTTTTAGCATTTTTAAATCGATTTTTGGCTTGAAATAAAATCCATCAATATATGACAATGAAGAAAGTTTATATAACGTGCTTAGTCCTTCTTGATTATACGCAACAATTGTTAGATGGTATGCTGCTCTGTGTTCTGCATCTTTTTGTGTTGCATCTTCAATATAATAAAATTCTTCGCCCGGATATAGTGTTTTTTCTTCTTTTTGTAATGCTGAATTGAAACGAATAACATGTAAAACATTTCCATGATCAGTAATAGCTGTTTTTTCAAGATCTAGTTCTTTCATGCGTTTTACTAATTTCTTAGGAGAAATACACGAATCGCCTAATGAAAACCAAGAATGTAAATGACAAGGATAAAGTTTTGGTAAGTCGGGCATATTATTCTCCTATTTGCCATTTTATTTTATATGATTTAATGTTTTATTCAAGTTTAATGTTTTTAGTCAGAAGCTCCATTATATAATTTTTCTATACTATTCCATAAATCCTGATTATCTAAATGTTCCAAGTATGGCTCTAAAACTGTTTGTACTTCTTCTAATGACAAATGACCTTTTAATTTTAGGGCGGCAACTATTCTTGGTACATTTTCGTGTTTTCTACCATCGCCAAAACTTCCCTTTTTTTCTTCTGATCTTATATAATTGGCAACAAACTTATGATCGGCACCTTTATTTAAATCTTTTATCGAGTCTATAATTCTAAATAATTTTGTTGTTGTGTCATTGTTTGTGTTTTTCTTCTCTGCCAAAAAATATTCATACCAATTATCGCATTTAAATCTGTTTTCATTGCTATAATAGATTAGTTCCTGCCATTTGCCCTTCTCCTTTCTAAAAACCCCTGGACAACGTGTTAATCTTGAGCTGTCAATGCACTGTGTATCAAAACCCGAAAGTCCCAATTGTTGAGCTATAAATCTATGCATAAACCTATATTCTTCTTTGTTTTGTGGTTCTCTGTTTGACCAAAGCTCTATAATATGATGAATAGATTTTGAACCAGAGAAAACAGCTCTTTGTAATACACCCTTTCTAATAAGATCTTGTGTAAATATTTTTTGGGCATCTAGACTAACATTGTCCCATTCATACAAGAATCTAATTTTTTTTGTATTACTCATGACTCTTGCAACTTTATATCCTTCCGGTGGCGTGTTGGAGAGCAAATTGTTTAGTACATTGAACTCGCCATTACTATTATCTTCACCCCACAACCCCCATTTTTTTCCATATTTTATTTTTATATCATCCATTGCAAGGTGAAGTTTTTCTATGTTATCATTGAGAAATTTATTGTATGTAATTGGTTTTTCTACTGGGTATTTGGCTCCATAAGAAATAGAAGCGCGTGTTGTCGTTGTTTTTCTTTTATTCAAATCCCCAAAATAAAAACCTACCATCATTTCCCTCCAACTTGTTTCACATTTACCATTCCATCAACCTCTTCTGTGGGATCATATGGAGGCACCTCTTGTATTTTACACTTTCCAAGATCATAATTAGTATAAACAATTTCATTTTGATGACCCGTTCTTGCTTTGGCTAAATAAAGTCTCGCCTTACCCAATTCTTTTTCTGAAGGGTTTCTGTTGATTGTAATTAAATTATGACAATTGAATACCTTGCGTGCAGAATCGCTGAGACTTGCCATACTTACAACTTGATTTCCTGTAATATCGAATGCTGATCTGTTCAATTGTGAGCCAGAAATAATAGGAACATTGAAAGCTTTACCGAGACCGATCAACTCAAAACATACAATACCAAGGGAACTGTAATCACTTTCTTCGCTTCTGCTTCTCGGTTTTTCTATTGGCAACAACAAGTCCATATAGTCCACAACAACCAAATCCGGAGTAAACCCTTCAGAACTTCTAAGTCTCATCAAATAAGCATTGATAGTTTGGGTTGATATAGTTTTGTTTACATAGAATTTTACTTTTAGATTTGCATTAAGTGTATCTTTTACTTTTTCTGCTGCCGACTGATATTCTAATCTTGCGTTTGGGTCAGGGTTCATCATATCCCACCAAGTTTTATCGGTAAGAGAAGATACGACATTGGCAAGGGTTTCATCTTCATCTAATTCCAATGTTATATACACTACTTTTTTCCCTTGTTTTAGTGCTTCAGCTGCAAAATATGACATAGCACGAGATTTACCACCACCAGAAGCTGCAGCGATCAAACTAAGAGTCCCATTTATCCAGCCACCACCAATAGCTTCATCGAGTCCTTTTAGTCCTGTTGATATCATATTCACTCTGTCGTATTTTTTACCCAATATTTGTGGAAGGTTTAAGATGTCACGCTTCAAGTCCATACCGAGATTAAGTCCAGAACCAACAGCAAGAGATTTTTCCATAATAGGTATTGCTTGTTCATAGGCGTTTGGATCAAGTTTTAGGAGATTTACAGCTTGTTGAAGACCCATACGAAATTTTTCTTTTTTTGCGAATTCGAGAGCTCTTTCTTTTAGATATTCTATTCCATTTGTGAAGTCGTCGAGAGAGTCATAAAGTCTTTCGATAATTTGGTCATAGATAATTTTTTGGTCTAGTGTAATTCTTTGTTCGTTATATACCTTGGTTGCACAGTCTTTTAGGATGGGCATTTTTATATCTGTATTATATTTTTGTGTAAGGTATTTGATCCAGTTGAAAATTTTGCCATACATTTCATTATCGAAGAATTTGGCATCTATTATTTCAAGTCCGACAGAAGTAGTCCATTGATAATCCTGAACACAGAGTTGAAGTATTTTGAATTGCAACTCTTCATCGAAATCAAACTTAGTATTGTCATCATTCATTTATACCTCCTGTGTTTTTATTTCAATCTATACCAAGGACTACCAGGTATGATAATTTTTGATAATGATTTAAATTCCAGTTCTCTTATTACACTTGCCACTTCTTCAAAATCAAGACTAAGAGTTTCATTTATATTTTCTGTTAGTGTGTTAGTAATTTGTGCCATACGAAAGTCTACAAGTTTTTTATTTCTTTCGTAAGTTAGTTTATTTTCGTAATTTTTGATATTGATGAGGTTTTTGTGTCTTCCAAGCTCCACATCATCTATTATATTTTCAAGTTCTTCCCATAATGTTTCTGATTCTGGATTGATGTTGTGTTTTATTGCTTCGTTGATTAATAATTCTATAGCTTTTTCTCCACAACCAGAAATAACAGATGGAATATTATCACTTTTATCTCCGAGCATTGTTTTTTGAAATACGAACCAATTAGCAGGAATATTTTGTGTTTGAGTAAAATTTTGTGATGTAACGATTTCTCCTGCCATTGCTCTATATACTGTTGAGTTTGGAAAAAGATTGATAAGTTGTAACCAGTCTTTATCATCTGTCATAAAAATAAGTTCAGATGTATTATAAAGCTGTTTCCCCAACAAATAACCCATATCATCACCTTCTGCATCTTCATTATAGACTACATGCATACAAAATTTAGGCGCGATTTCTTTTGTTTTTTCCATTGTCCATTTTATAGTATCTTTTCTGGACCAACCGTGACTATCTGGTGTTATATAATCTTGGTATCTTTTGTTTTCTGGATTATGTTCTCTATTTGCTTTGTATTCTGGATAGAGCTCATGACGATATTTAGAGAATCCATCAAAAGCTAAGTATATTCTATTTATTGTAGGATTTTCTTCTAGTATTTTATTGATTGAAGAAAGAACACCATACAACCCCTTTACTGGAAGATTCGATTTTGTATACAGATCTTTTCCAGTTACCGATAGATTACGATAAATTAAGTGTGATGCATCTACGATTAGAGTTGTATTATTCATTGTTTTTTTCGTCTGTTTCGTTGTTCTTTATTTTTTCTGATACAATTTCTGCTTTTGCTTTAGAGAAATATAATTCAGTCATTGGAGGTTGATCTGTCTTGAGAAATTGTCTATATGATACTTCTTCTACTCCATTTATAGTTGGATGATAAAAAACAGTATCTAACGGGACAAATTGTTGAGTAAAATAAGACAGTTCAGATAGTTTGTTTGGTTGACAATCTTCACTTTTTTTTGACATTATCCTACCTCCATTATATTTATTAATTCCTGACACAAAGCATAAAATTTTTCAGTAAATACATCTTTCATAATCGAGTGGATGATATATTGCTTTCCATCTGGTCCTTCAATTTCTTTACCAATATATTCTTTGAAAAATTCAGCCTCAAGAAAAGAAAAACCAGTAGCATCTACAATTCCAATTTCAAATATTTCATCAACTGGGGACTTATATTCTTCTTGTTTCATAAATACTACTGGCATGATTCTTTCCTTTTCTTTCAAACTTTTATATTACAGACCAATTGCTTTGCTGTACATTTTTTCTAACTCTGACAGTTCTTCAATTTCATCTTTGTCCATTTTACGCATTTTTACACACCACTTAATCATTTTTGGATCGTAACCTGCAGACTTAGCTTCATTCATTACTTCTTTGATGTCAGCGGCAATGTTAGCAGCATCATCATTCAATTTTTCTACGCGTTCAATGTAAGATAACAACTGTGCGCCATCAATTTGTGAATTACTCATATACATCTCCTTTTGTTTGAGTTGTATAGATTTTAGTATATTTAATGTTTTTTACAAGTTTAATGTGAAGTGAAAATAAATATTAATTAAAGTTGTCAATGATTTTGTTTGTTTGCTGACACATAAAGTATAAATCAGACATATAATCTTTCCAACTTTGAGCCAACGCATGTAGTTCTTCTAAGTTTTCATAATTGGCATTGGTTGTTGTAAATTCTGTAACTGCATTCTCTGTAATTTTAGCACCTGTCATTTTTGCTTTTTTGATTGCTTCTTGTACCTGCTTTAGTTTTTCTTTTTCTTTTGCAGATCTGACTTGTGCTTCGAATTTTTGTATTTGGGACTTGAAGAAAGCTAAATCAACAAGAATCATGTGTCTCTTGTCTGCTGATTGCTTTCCAAAGTCTTTTATTTTACGGAGAAACTGAATAAATGCATCAATATCTTCTTCAACAAACATATACTGAAGTTGTTTTCTTATTTCAACATCATTAAAAGCTCTTACCTTGTCAAATGAATATAATGAAGCATCCATAATTTATTCTCCTTTTTGTTCTTCTGTTTTTGTTTCTTCTTCTATTTTCATAAATCTCTTACAATGACAAAATCCAGGAGTTGTTTGTTCTCTAAAATCTTTACACATGCATTTTGTATCTGGATTTTTATACAAGAGACAAGGACAGTAACCATCATTATCAATTACTCGTTGTGTTATCTCTTTTAAAAATTCTTGATCTGGATTTGGTACAATTTTTAATGTCATTTTATTCTCCATCCGGTTGTTCTGCGTTATATAATAGTTCTTCTACTGTTATACCTTCTACTCTCGCTAATAATTCACACTGTTTATCATAATTCTCGTTGCCTTGATGAAAATGATGTTTAGAGCAGAGTGACCGTAAGTTGTTTTGATTCAATAATAGATCTGGTCTCTTGCTTCTTAGATGTATATGATGGACTTCTGTTGCTTTCTTCTTACACACAACACATTTGCCATTATCTTTTTCTAATCTTTTTTCCCTAGCTTTTTCCCAGGCTTTTTTCTTTTCTTCATTTTGTTTTTTTAGTGGAGTTCTTTTTAGTTGCGTTGATTTTGTTTTTAATGGAGACCTTTTGAGACCTGCACTTTTTGAATTTAGAGGAGTGCGTTTCAAAGTATAATTCTTTTTAGGTCTCAAAGGTGTCCGTCTAAGCATTATTCTTCAACTCCAGTATCTTCAGCTTCAACAATATTTTCTGCATCCCCACTTGCTATTGATTCTTTGATTTTAGCGATAATTTTTTCTTTGATTTCGGGATTTTCATGCAACCATTGTTTGAATTTAGCCTCACCTTGACATCTAAAGGACTCTGGCTCATAAGAATAGAAACTTCCAGCCTTTTCAATCAAGTTCAATTTTACGCCTAATTTAAACACTTCTGAATCAATTGAAATACCTTTATTATATTCAATTACAAATTCAGCAATACGAAATGGTGGTGCGACTTTGTTTTTTACAACTTTGACTTTAGTTTCATTACCAACAGCCTCACCACGTTCTTCTAATGGTTTTGTTGTGCGAGTAATATGAAGTCTTTGGGTTGCATAAAATTTCAAAGCTTCGCCGCCAGATGTAGTCAAAGGACTGCCATACATAACTCCAATCTTGTTACGAGTCTGATTTACAAACATAACCAAGCAATTTGCTCTCGCTGCTGATTGTGCAATTTTTTTCAACCCTTGTGATAACAATCTTGCAGTTGTACCAATAAAACTATCACCAATATTGCCTTCTAATTCGGCACGTGGAATCATAGCTGCAACAGAATCAAACACAACAATATCAACAGCATTATTTTTCATTAAGATATTTGCCATTTCTAATGCTTGTTCGCCTGAGTCTGGTTGTGAGAAAATCAATTCATCAACTTTTACGCCCAATTTTGCCGCATATTCTAAATCCAAAGCATTTTCCAAATCAAAATACGCCGCCCTACCGCCTTGTTTTTGAACTTCGGCTACTGCATGTAAACAAATTGTGGTTTTACCGCAACTTGGTTCAGAAAATAACTCAACAATACGCCCCTTTGGATAACCTTTGCCGCCCAATGCCAAATCAAGACTTAAAGAGCCAGATGAAACATATTCCAATTCTTTACGGGCACTATTGTCTGTAAAAGAAATGATGGCTTCTTTACCAAATTGTTTTTGAATTTCAGATAAAGCTGCTTTCAATCCGATATCTTTAGAGTTTATTTCAACTGCTTCTTCTTTTTTTATTGCCATTTTACAATCCTTTCTTTGATTTTATTTTTTAGAAGGCGTCAAACACAATTAGTCTAACGCCTTGATTTTACTTGATTTTCTTAGAATGGGATCGCATCGTCTACACCAAACCCACCATTATTTGTGGATGGTTGTACTGGTGTGGCTGCAGAAACATTTGGAGTTGCTTCTGTTGTTGTAGTTGTTGAACCAGAAGCTCTTTTTGCATCGATTTCTGCTTTGATGTTTTCCAATATGGCTTTTACTTGAAGTGTTTGTTCATCCGTTGGCATATGGAATAATTCTGATGTTGTGATTTCTTCATTTTCTTTTTGAACTTTTTCTACAACATCTTGAGGGGCATTCCAAAGATTAAAGGCAACTGAGTCTGGCAACACTTCACGATTCCATTTTCCATTATCGGTATCACGTGAGAATTTGATTATGCTACCTTTTGTCCAGTCTGTAAAGTTTGGTTTTTCTGGATTGATATATTCATCAACCAACCAAGTAATAAGAGCTGTACCGTTTTGTTGAAGCAATGAAATATGTCCTTTATCCCAGTCTTTACGAGTATCTGTTTCAATTACAACGCATTTTACAGTAGATGATAAACGAGGTCTAAAAATGTTTTCTGGTCCAAATCTTCCATCTTTTGATAATTCTTCTTCAGTATAGCCTGCCTTTTTCAGTTCGCGATACATTTTACATACTGGGCATTCTACACCTGATTCTGGGAAGGTTTTTTCTGGACATTGATAGCGTACTTTTTCACCGTTACATTCTAACCAATGAGCTCCAGAAGAAAACGCACCACCAATCTTTTTATTTTCTTTTGAGTTAGCAGGAAATACACGGAATTTAATCATGCGTTTGTAATCTCGTGTATTAACCCAATCGATATTATTTTGTTCTTGATTTTGTTGTGTTGTTTCTTGTGTTTTTGTTGCGTATCTGTTTACCATTTCTTGATTAATTTCTTTTTCCATTTTAGTTTCCTTAGGTTTTTAGTTTATATCTTTATTTTAGTTTATTTTAATGTTTTTATCAAGTTTAATGTTGTAATTTTCTCCTTTTTTATTTTCGTGCTCTTGCTATCAAATCTAGTCCTATTTCAATTAATTGTTGTTTATCTTCTTCTGGTACTTTAGATGTTTCAATAAATTTATGCAAAATCTCTTCTTCTGATTCGTTTTCTATGTTTTCTTGTTGGTTCATTTTTTTCTTTAGACTTATTTTTTGTACATCTATCATAATTTCTGCCCCTTTGAATCTTTTTAGATATTCTCTTGTTATATTGTGTATTTTTAGTATATTCTCTGATGATATTACAACTTTTACATAATTATTGGAATCTAGACTTTTTATGTCTTCTATATTATCATCATCAAAAGTATACCAAGAAGGGACTGTAAATGGTTTTCTTGCATATGTATTGCTTTTATCGTCATATATAATCATTGAACCACCACCAGGATCTTTGAATGATGTTTTGTGGCATGAACCAGCTACTATTACATTATCTGCTGGTGTTTGTGGCACGTGATAATGACCTTGTAAGACTGATTTGAATTGGGCCAAGGTTTTTACAGATGCACCATGAGAAGAAGTTAGTCCATTTCCAAGAGGTACATCTTTTAGTTCAAGGTGAGAAAAGACTATTTTATTTTTTTTATCTTTTATACCTTCCAGAAAATTATTAGCCTCTTCATCATCATAAGCATAAGGCATAAATACATAATCACCAATTTCTTTAAAGGTATCCACAATTTCTACGTTTTTATATGTTTTGAATGTAATTAATTTATGAAACCCTTGAATGTTATTAGCTATATCATGATTGCCAGGGATCAAATAAAATATTATACCTTGTTTTATGCACTCTTCTTGAATTATTTGTATGCATTTAGTGGCACAAGCAAGATCTGAAGCTGAAATACTGTTACCAACCTTATGAAACAAATCCCCACCAAAAACCACGGCATCAAACTTGTAATTTGGATCTTTTAGTGTATCCACAACTTCTTGACAGCATTGAAGACTTTCTAATTGTCTAACACTAAAACCAGTCTCTGTTGCTGTGCTAAATGTTGCTGTTTCATTAATATGTAAATCAGTAAAAAATAGAATCATAATTATTTCTCCACATATTCCCAATGGTATCCAGCAGCTGTTTTTTGGCCGCCGTTCAATGTTTCTTGTAATCTGTTTTTGTTTATGCCATGTTTTAGTTCACCAGTTTTTTTATCAATATATGTAATTTTTCTAGATGCCTCTCTAATTGAATCGTATATTGTATCGGTTTCAATGCATCTAATTGGTTTTGCTTTTTGAAACTCGCCTTTATGATTTTTATAATAATTTTGCATATTTTGTTTGTGTGTAACTCGTCGAAGATTTGAAACACTATTATCATTTTTATCTTCATTTATGTGATCAACTTCTGGTAAATTATTTGGATTGGGAATAAAAGCGTCTGCTGTTAATATACTAACTCGCCAATATCTTCTTTTACCATTTGCATCTTTTAATGAACAACGAATATAATTAGATCCATTATGGATATAGTAATCTACTTCAGTGTTATCTTTTAGATTTTTTACTCTGCCAAGATTAGATACCTCATAAAGACCTTCATATCCAATAATAGGTTTTAATATTTCTCCAGGGTTGCATATAAAGGGCTTCTTGATTATCATTACTTATACTCCACTCTTGTAAATCCGTTTTGTTTTGTTGCCACTAATTTATTGGGAATATTTGAAGATACCATTTCATTATTTGTTATCCACCATGCAGTTTGGAAATTATCTTGTCTATCATCAATAACTTCCAACAATTGTCTAACACCTTCTGGGTCTAATGCGCTTTCTATTTCGTCGAACACACAAAGATTGAAGCTAAACAAAGATGTAGACTGCAACAAATCATAAATAGCAAGAGCAACACATAAGTTAACTCTTTTACGTTCACCTCCACTAAGATTTGATACTGGTTTTGCAATTCCATCTTCTTCAAATACTATATCAATAACATTTTTCTCTGGAGTTGGTGGCACAAGATATAAATCCGCAGAATCAAAGAATTTAGTTATATAAGACTTTAGGCACTGATTTATATATGCGATATCTCTAGCCAACAAACCGCCTCTGAAACCACCTTTTGGACCAAGAGCATCATAGAAGAATTTTGCCAATGTCTTTCTTTTTTCTAGTTTTGCATTTTTGGTGACAATTTCATCTTTTTCTTTTTCTAATTGCTCCATTTGTGCTTTATATTTTTCAGCTTTTTCTTGGATTTCGTTTAGTTTCCCATCTGTGGTGTTTTTTTGTTCACTTAAGATGGTTATTTGAGATTGTAAGCTGGTTATTTTTGTATTTAATGTGTCAATTTTGTTTTTTGTTTCTTTCTGTATGTTTTTTATATTGATTTGATCTTTTTTTAATGTCTCTATATCGTCTTGTATGTTTTTTACTAATTTTTGATAGTCATTTTCTGCATTTTCAAGCTCCACAGAACACTTTTTTTCATTTTCCTGTATGATTTCCTTGTTTTTTGCTTTTTGCGTTTCTATGGTCAAAAATTTAGCGTTTATTGCGGCTTTTTCATCTTCTTTTTGTTTGATTTTTTGAAGAAGTTGATCGCGCTGTTTGTTTTTTTCATTAATTTCATCATCTGTCCGGTCTAATTTACGATGACAAGTTGGGCAAACATCATTAGTAAACCATTTTTGTATTATATCCACATCAGAACGCAAACCTCTAATCTCAAAATCTACATTCATAATATCTTTTTCTAATTGGGATGATTGTGCTTGTAGTTCTGAGATCAAATTTTCAACATCAGAGCTCATTTTTTTGTATTTTTCTCTGATTTGATCTTTTTTTGTATTGTGTTCTATCAGTTTGTTTTGTAATTCTGTATTTTTTTTGCCAATTTGTACATCTAACTCTGATATTTTTGCATCATAATCTACATCTTTAATCTCTGATAGTTCTTTTTGGGATTGCTCTAAGACTTCTTGCAGATTTTTTAGTTTTTCTTCAGAGTTTTCATTTGTAATTTTTTGTTTCTCTTCAACATATTCTCTTCTTAAATCAATCACAAGCCCATTTAGTGTGTCAATTGAGCCTTGTTTTTGGTTTATTTGTCCAGTATTTTCTTTTATTTCACCATCAAGATTTTTTATGTCTACATTTGATTCTGCTCTAACCTTTTCCCATATAGTATAATCCCTAATAGACTCCAACATTGATATACGGTCTTTAGGCGTTAGGTCAGCAAAGTTAGATTTCATGTCAGAAGTAAGAATAATAGTCCCCTTCAAAACATCAAAATTTACCTTCAACAGTTGATTTATTCTTTCTTGAGTGTCCGATACTTTATGACAGCTTACGTCTTGACCATTGATTGTTAAAAAAAGATTATTGCCGTGTTCTTTATCTTTACGACATCTCATTATAACCACTTCACCCTGGTCTGTATCAAAAGTACATTCAACCTTGCAGTCTTTTCCTTCTTGAATGTTTACTACATCATCAGCTAAAACTTCACCGCCCAAAGAATTACCTGTTAAACACCACCATAAAGCGTATACAGTAGAAGATTTACCGGCACCATTGAAAGTAGCAGGTTGATCTAAATTTTTTCCAACAACAGCATATAATCCATCTTTTATTTCTAAGTCGACTTTTTTTATGCTGCGAAAGTTTTGAATATATAATTTGTTTAAATGAAAATTAGACACTTTAGACCTTCTTTTTATGTGTATTGAGGGTTATATCCATTGAATTGTTGTCTGCTGGATTTTCTCAATTCTTTGCGTTTCTTTTCATTGTCGGCATTTATTTCTTTTTGTTCTTCTGTAGTATGAAAACACGCATTGAACCAGTCTAAGTGTTTTTTACAACGTTCTGCATTATTAAATATCATAGCATACGTTTCTGGGTCTTTTTCTTTTCTCAATCCACGTGGCACAGTATTTTCAACGCGTACAACAAACCCATATTGCTTTTTTAGTTGATCTGCACCTTTTACATTGGGATCGTTGGACCAATTTACGTACATAACCAAATAATCCCGCCAACGAGCAACAACATCTCTACCGGCAGGAATTTCAGGAACACAATTTAAAAAGTATTTAATGTTTGGAGTTTTTAGTGTTGCCCCTCTAATCTGCTTTGTTACTATTTTATATTTTTCTTTTTGTTCACGTAGTTTTGTTAGTGTGGCACTTTTTTCTTTAGTCTTCAATTTGCACATTAGATTCATGCACATCTCCTTTTTCTTATATGTGTTATTTTAGTTAAATTTAATGAGGAAAGCAACAAATTAATGTCTAAAACTTATAAAATATCTAAAATAGAACGAAACGCCTCAATATCTTTAAATGAGTGCTTTTCGTTGTTGTAAATCAAAGTATAACCATCCAAATTGTCAATTATTAATAACATAGATGAAAAAGAATCAAGTTTTAATGTGTTTGGTTTTTTACTGCCTACATAATTTTCTACAATAATTTTTTTACATGCAGTCTTACACAAACCAGATAATAAAGAAAAATAAAGTTCTGATGGTTTTTTCTTTTCATTCAATTGTATACTCAAACTCTCTATATCAAACTTTACGCTGATATAGTCTAACACATCACCTAATTCTACTATATCTATCGGAGGTTTATCTAAAATTGACAAAGGATTAATTGATATTCTAATCTTCTGTTTGTTCATTTTTATCTAATTCTTCTTGAGCTTTTTTTAATAATATCTGTTTACCCTTATGATATGCTTTTAAATCTTCTGAGCCATATATGCCACTAATGTTATTTTTATTACATCTATTTACTTCTTTTACAAAATCCATAAGGGCTTCTTTCTCGTTGGTATATAAATTCTCTTTTCTGATGCCCAATACACCACTATCTAAAAATACAATATCACCATCTTCTTTTATGATTTTTCCTTTTTTCCAATGAGGAACTTTACAGTTGATAATTTTAAAAGCGTAATAATTCTTTTTTGGTGTAGGCATAAAATATCTCCTTTTGATACATTATAGAACTAATTTTAAAAGAAAACGCCCAAGAAAAATCTCAGGCGTAATTTGTTTTTATTGGTTTGTGACTTGTAGTCTTGTATCGTTCACCCAAGAAACCACACCGTTGTTTACATATAGGTGATAAACCCCATCTGCTGTTGGTATTGTTGGTGTCTCCACTGGTGTTTTTACATATAAGCCATCAGATTTTACAACCAACGCATTAGGTCCTTCTGTTTGTGTTCCAGCTATCTTTACTTTTAAAACTTGTTGTGTACTACCTCCACTATATTCCAAAGTTTGATTATCTGGTGCGTTTTGGTTATCCAATTTATATTCCCACTGTGCCGGTGTAACGTTTGCATTCCATATTGCAGAACCAGATTTGCCAGATATCATACCTGCTGGTGGGTTGGATGAGAAGGCAGTGACCCAATATAAATCACCGTTTGTTTGCCCGCTACTTGGTAACGCTGTCTCGTCTGCAACTATACCCTTGAACACAACAGCAGTCGCAATTGCTGCATCCATAGCATCTTGTATTGCTGAATTTATTTCTCCACGATTCAATAATTCATGATCAGTGTCTAATATATAATCTCCGATGTTTTCATTTTTATTTAAATAAGCATTTGTTTTTGTAACGTCTATACTTGAAATTTTTGTTTTTACAATTTCATCATTTACTTCTGCTATTGTATTTGTGGTTAGTCTTGCGATTACACCATTTGTTGTATTGTCGACAGAAAAAGAACCGGAGCTGTTGTTTTGTAAATCTGTCATTTCTCCGCTAACAGAGTCAATATATGTTATAGAGTTGCTCAATGCATCTCTTTGCATTTTATACGTTAATTTTGCATTTTGTGTATCTGTCAAATTTTCCACTTCTGAATTTGACAAATCATATTTCATCAGTTTGCCGACATGCACATTTGTTGATGAAATTGTAAATTCTGCTGCACCAGGATTTATTGTGTCTATGTATGCTGTTGTGGCTATTGATGATGAACTATATTTTTTTGCGTTTGCAATTTCTGCCTTTAAAATTTTACCATTATCATCAACTTCTAAAACAGAAATTTCAACAAAACCTCCATCTGGATGGGCAATATTTGTAACTATTGTGCTTGTTGATCCTGTTGTTGCATATCCACTTCCACCATTATCTATAACAACATCTATTTTATATAAATCCTCTTTTTCTGATGCAATTTTCCAATCTAAAACATTATCTAATTTTAAATTTACATAAGTTTCACCCAATGTTGCTGTATAATTTATTATTGCTTTGATGCTTGGATACTTTTTTTCCTGCTCTTGTTCGCTTTCATAAGGATTTATAATGTTTTGTTTGTTTATAACCCATTCATAATTTTGTAATTTATTTCCACCGATTCTATATGCATCATCAATGCGATTGACAATAGTTGGATAATAGACATTTGTTAGATCTGCATATGCGAGATTTCCGCCAGAGTGTCCTGCTCCAGTTGTTGCCAAATTTGCTGTGTTTACGTTTGACATGTCTGCATAAGCTAAATTTTTTCCTCTGTGTCCATGTGTATCACCTGCTTGTGTATTTTCATTGGTGGCCAAAAATTCAGTATCAACACTCATTTTCCACCAATCAAAACTCCAATCTCTTATGTTTGATATACCGTTTTGACTTATGTTACTTAATCCAATTGTTGCAACAAACGGACCCCCACCAGGTACTTCTGTTGATCCTGGGGTCAAACTTGGATCTGTTATTATACGTGTAGATAAATCATGTCCATCTTGACTTGCTATATTGTAATCATATTTTAATGTGCTTTCTGTTGCACTTCTAAATTGAGAATTATTATTGTGCTGTATATTGTGAAGATCGTTGTACATCAACCCCGTTATTGCACCACCCTCCGATTGATATGTTGTTAAATTATATAAAGAATCGTCAGTTATGTTTGCAAAATCTTCTCTTGCCATGCGAATACCACCGGCTGTGCTGTCTCCGCGATGCAAAACAATTGTTGCTTTTCCATCATCAATATTGCCACCATTACCCAAGTCGGCAACTATTTCGCCTTCCACACCTGCAAAAACTTTATTATCATCTGTGTCACCACGTCTAAAACTAATCGCTGTTGTTGCCATGTTTTTTCCTTGCGTTTAGAAACTTATTCTTACTGAGCATAAAATAGTGCTTTGTGTTTTTAAATCTTTACCCTTGTCTATGATTTTGCCCAAACAAGGTCCATACGGAATTGTTGATGCTCTTCCTGGTTCAATTGAAGACAAATACACTCTATCTCCAAATCTTGGGTTACATCTATTGTCAAATATAACTGGGACTTTTCCAACAAGTGCTACGGGTAAATCATTTGGTGATGTTTTATTTCCTAGTTCGTATCCTGGTCTTTCTGAAATAATCCCGTTGCATTCTGTTATTGCTTGAGTTATTTCTGCGGGACCACAGCCTATTGTAATCAATGTTCCGGCAGGATAAACTTTATCTGATCGATAATATTCTGCCAAGTCCCCCCACCATGCGCGATATGCTAAACCAAAGAAAGAGACGTTTTGATCCACTACTGTATTGTTGTTTATTGGCATATTTGCCACACCTTTTCCAACAACAGTTTCGTTGAATTTTACAAAAGAATCTACTTGTATTGGATTATTTATTGAATCACCCTCATGTCCGTTTCCATCTGCACGAATCGTTCCCGGCTTTGTTATTTGTAAATAATTGTTTTTCAAAGACCAAATGTCTGCTGTGATTACTTGTGCGGCGCCTTGATTATTATATGGATTGTTTATTTCTGCGGTTGTTGCGTATCTTGTTGTTCCATAATCAGATGTTGACGCTTTATCGTCAAGGTTTATTGCCAACCTTATAGAACTATTTGTGCCTGTACCAGTACACCAACCGACAAACCAATCTGTTTCTACGTTTGTTAATCTTCCACGCCCATCGGTTCTATCGTCTCCTGTGTATGTTGGTGTTTGTGTATCAACATATAATGGCATGTTATACCAAGATGATGGAAAATCCCAAATATATACAGATGAATCAACACCTGCAGACACAATGTTTGCTTTAAAGCCACTACCTGTTGGAGTTGTTGTTTGTTCACTTGTATCATATTCAAAAGCAACATTTGTTTTTGATATTGTACCAGTTCCACTTATGCTTGTTGTTGAAAATTGCAAAACTTTACCACCAGCATCTACATTTGTTACTTTTATTTTAAATATTAGTCCTGTATCTGTGTCTGCATAAAATAATTTGTCGTTTATTTTATAATTTGATCCGCCATCATTTATCGAGATATTGAATTGTGTTTTTATATTAAAATTGCTAACACTTCCAGCAAAAATTACTCCGTTCCCAGTTTTAATGCCGGTAAGATTATTGTTTGATGGATTTACTGCTGGATCAACCGTTGCGCCATCTGCTCTTACAAATTTTTCAGCACTCGAATCCCATGTAACAACCATATATTCTTCTATGAGAGGATCAAACATAGCATCGTCAATATTATTGATTGCAACATCTTTTGTTGTAAAATATTCCCATGTAACATCTTCTTTTGTTGGATCTCCTTTTCTTGCTGCTAATGCTGGTTGATTAGTTCCTGCATAATTGTTTACTAAATAAAAATTATAAGGAGATATAACCGTACCATAGTTTTCCACCAACTGTTGTTCAGTATCGACTTCTGGAATACTATTTACACTTTCCGGAAAAACAGTAAGATCTGATACATATCCAAGATTTGAAATAACGGTGTTCAATAATATTTTTATTGCATTTCCAACGCGATCTGCTTTTGTTGAATATTTTGGGATTGCATTGTTTAGATTTGCCACAGCAAACAAAACTTGTCTATTTGTTTCTTGGGGGTCTTGTACATATAAACCAATTGCACCTATTGTATATTCGTCATATCTTTCTCTTCCAATTTCTCCATATGTGTTTGTATCAATTTTTATTGCAAATTGTATACCTCCATTTGACATATTTGTTCTGTAAGACAAATTATTGTCCAATGTAAAATTAGCATTTGTCATTGAATCTAATATTATATCCCCATCCGCCTCAAAATCCTCTTTTGTCCACTGCATGATATTTTTTAGTGGGTTTATAATATTGTTTTGTTTGATTTTTATTGCTGAAATTGCTAATTTATAAAATCCTTCGTTTTTACCAATATAGGTTATTGCATTTAATCCATCTTCGGTAACAACAAGAGAAAAACTTTGATCGATTGTTTGCAATGTCCAATTTGCTCCGTTGTACATTTCTGCTTCCCAAACCTCTGCATCACTAGCAGTAGTTTGTGGATCTCCACCGATTGCGCACATAACACCGGCTACCAATTCTGCAGGATAGCTAGCAAAATAAGAATTTCTATCATTACGAGTTAGAAAAAAATGACTCTCTGCAATTGAATATGATAATTGAAGTGTATTTTTTGAGACTTTCATTTGTTGTTACTCTTTGCTTGAAAAATTATTTAACCTGATCTTTATATAGAACTTGTTTTTATAAATATTTATAATCAAAACATGTTACATTATTAGTTGTTTGATATATCTGGTTGTCTGGCCGGATCATTGGTAACTGTTATTACTTGGTTTACGTATGGTTGAGTTGTCATTATACCCATTAATATTCTACCGTCACCACCATTAGGATTGTCAGCAGTAATTCCTGTTGCCAAATTATTTCCCATATTATATGTTGTAATAAGTCTGTGTATATATAAAACAGTACTCGCCAACGAATAAAATTGTTTATAAAATCTCGTCACTGCTTGTTCATAATTTTCGTTTGATAAAATATTGATCTCTATTTCAACATGGTTCGTTGGATATAAATCACTCGGACGTTCAAAATCCCACCATTCAACCCATTGGCCTTTTATTCTATTTTTTACATATCCATAATCAATATCTGCACCACCAGGCTCGGTAATATTTGGGGAATTTGGGCTACCTTCTGATGTTCTTCCATAATCAATATCTGCCATTCCTGGTGCCCATGGATATGGGGAGTTTGGTGATCCCTGATTAACATATCCATAGTCCGTAACTGGAAATCTGTACTCTTTATGATAAGCTTCTGGCCCAGCTAATTCGTCTATTGTGTAAAAATCAATATATTCTCTTTCTATGTTTTGAATATTTATTGGTGATGATGCATCTATTGTTAAAATTGCACCATTTCCATGTGTTGTATTATTTAATGATAAACCATAAAATTCCACAAAATTAGTCCCTTGTGTTGGTGTATAGGTAAAATTTGTAATTTTTCCTTGATCAACACCAGTTACATTTATTGTTACAAATTCATCGTTATCTTTCAATACTTGTTCAGTTAAATAATTTATCCCTTGGTTTCTTAAGGTTACGCTATAATTATATATACTAACATTTTGTGAAAGAGTAAAATTGGCACTTTTCTCGATATTTACCAAATCAAACGATTTTGTATATGAAGTTATTTCGCCATTTGCGTTTGTGATACACACAGGCATAATCCCTGATTCTGGGGTTATTGTAAAACTTGTAATTTTTTCATTTTCAATCGTTTCTGCAACAAGAGTAAAAGAATTATCTGTTGATTTAAATACTGTACCGCTTGGCGCTTTAATGTTGTAATTATTTTCCAGTGTTGCTTTTGATGAATAATTTTGTGTTATTTTTCTAATTATAATGTAACCGTCTTTACCTGCTTCAGATGTAAAGCTGCTATTGTCAGGGTTTCTGGAACCACCGTATGCCCCGGATCCTGATTTTGTGCCGCCGCCGCCGCCAATGCCGCCTTGTAATACAGTATTTGCGCCATTTTTCCCGGCCCAAGTTGCACTTCCACCATCGCCACCTTTTGCTATATATTTTTTATTATTATATACGAAAGAAGAACTACCGCCACCAGATCCAGATGCTGCTTTTGACCATCTATAACCGCTAGTTGTTTTGCCGTTTAGTGTGTAAAATTCAATAGAATAATGACTTCCGAATCCAGTCCCATGTGATGTGTTTCCTTTTATTCGCTCCGATTTATTATATCCCATACCACCATTATTTTCACCAACACCGCCAGAACCACAATAACATCCGCCGCCACCTTTTGCGTAACTTGACCTTCCACCTTGCCCAATATTGCATGATATTATACTTCCAGCAACACAAACAATTCTTTTTGTTATTTCTTCACCACTATATCCTTTTTCTGCCGGAGAATCGTTTGTTGAACCAATTTCTGTATCAGCAGCGCCACCAGACCCGCCACCCCCGGACATTATAATTTCATACTCTGCGGTTTCGTTTATTTTTACATCAAAGACTCCGATTTTATTTCCACCATTTCTTCTACTGTCAAAATTACCATTTACAGTATCATAAGTTATGGTTTGTTCTTGTGTTGTTGCTGTTATAATAAGTTTCAAAACAGCACCAGATGTTTGTATTTGTAGTGGTGAATTTTGAATATTTTCATATGATTTTGTTCCGCTTTTTGGTTCAAAATCAAAACGTGTAATACGTCCATCTATTGGGTCAACCTCTTCAACCCAAATCCTTCCATCAAATAACGGTGATGTTAATATGTCTCCCTCATTAAAACCAGTAGAGCTACTTTCTTCTGGAATTGTTATATCATATTGATACATATACGGAATAGATTTGATATCAACTGTTGCTCCTGTTGACATTGTTTCCAAAGTTAGTGGTAAATATTGAAAACTTTGACTTCCTTCAAATTTATCTGCAGAAAACGACAATATAGCATTTTGTTTTCCATCGAATTCGCCAACAGAATTTATAGTGACAATGCTTCCTGTATCAACAGGATATCCACTATGATTGTCTATAAGTTTATACTTTTCTCCTTCGCGATAACCTTCTCCGTGTGATTGATCATTTAAAAAATTATATTTATATGAATAAGTTTTTTTACTATCTTCTTTTTCTCTTTGTTTGTGATATGTGAACAATTGTTTGATATTTATAAGTTTCGTATTGTCTTGTACAATATTGAAATAGTTTAATGACTGTTTTGTCCCAGCCAATCTATAAAAATTAGTAAGTTCATCAATGGCTTCTTGCAATTGTTTTATATTCAAATGCTTTATGTCTAATTTCATACCAAGAAGACTTAATAATTTATGAATATGCGCAGAATCCACTTTTGATGAGTTTCTTATGTTTTTTATTCTTTCTACTTCATCATGAACTTCATCTAACAACACTCTTTGGAAGATGCGTAAAATTTCTGGAAGCATAATGAATTTTTTATCATAATCAGAAAGATAATCTACGATATTTTTTGCTTCTGGAACCTCTAAATAATATTCATCTGGTGCATATTCTGATTTAGAAAACTCATGAATTGTTAAAACTTTTATTCTTGAACTTTCATCTGTTTCATCCACAACCATTAATCTTCCGGCACGATCTTTTTCACATATAATAAATCCAGGTCTAAGATCATCAACAACAACTCTTGCAAGATCACCCAAAAGAACAGTTGAATCATATAACAATGGAAGTTTTACACGATAATCGTCCCTGGGTCCATAAGTTGTTATACCAGGGGTGGCTTCAAAATTATAAGACAACGTTTGACTATTTAATTTATAATATTCAAATTTATCAGATGGTAGTGGGTCAAATTCTACAAAACTATATCCGTCTGCGTTTGTTTTTATTAATGATGTTGGTACAAGTCTTCCGTTCTTAAAAATCAATGTATTATAACGACTATATCCTATTTTATTTTCAGGATTATTTGATTCTTCTGTTTGATCGGGTCCCCAAGTTTTTTTTATTATTTCAGAAGATGCTATTGACAATTCACCTATTGTAATACAAGTGAAATAATTTGGTATTGTTGTTTCTGTTCTTAAATTATGATTGTTATCTCCACGACCAAATCTTATTCTATTTTTGTCTATATCTTCTAAAGTCCATTTTAATCCATTGTTATCTACCCAAATGGAATTATCAACATCGGACAGTCTCCAAGTTACATCATGATTTAATACAACATAAAAATCACTTATTGTACTGTTTGGTCCCAATTGATTTAGTGGATCTGATAAAATTCCGTATGTAAGTTCTGTATTTGATACATAGATAATAACATCATGAAAATTATTGTCATTTTTTATTATTAGTAGTGCTACGTTTTCTGAATCTAACACACTATATTCATTTTTTCCTAACAGTATACCATCAACAAAAATCATAATATTTTTGTTCTTTAGATTTTGTATAGTGTTTCCTTTTTTATCTGGTCCGCTAATTATTGTTCCATAATCATTTAGGTTTCTTTCAAAATAATAACATCTACTAATATTTAAATCATAAAATAAACTAACATAATTAGATGCTTCTCTATATATGTTCAATTCATTATTTTCTAATGTGTATCTTGATTTATCTATAGCCACACCATCAACAAAACACAGTGAATTACTATATCCACTTTCTACTGTGAGAGTTGTATCTAAAAATATTTTATTTATGTCTGTCATTATTTGAAATCTTCGCTAAATTTGTCTGTTATTGTTAAATTATTTTTTTGAAGAGTTATAAATTCATATGGTTCACAATCTATATTTTCGGTTGGATATGTAACTATAAATCTTTTAACACCAGCAACATTGTTTATTGCGGCCCAAATATCTGAAACATCCAAACTCTTGCCAACATAATAAGGAGTAATATCAAAAACACCATGAATAGCTTCTTCAACTTTTCTTCGAGTGTCTTTATACGAATTACTATCCTCATATTCTACCGTTACATCAACCTTTACGTTTTTCACCCTTGGTTGTTTAAATTCCGTATATGTTGTAAAATGATTATATTGTTCCAAAATTGGAGAATCTATTGCTTGAGCTGTAGCTGTACTATACGCATTTCCAGTAAAAGTACCATAAACATTTATTGCATCGTCAGATGTTACCGTGACTTTTGCACCTTGTCCGGTTGTGCCAATCATATAATTCAAATCCACATCTGACACTTCTAATTTTCTTTTTCCACTTTGCGTAGATGTTGAATTTGCCACAGATCCACGAATGTTGTTTATTGCAATTTCATATGATTCTGTATTTATATTGGCAACTCGAACATTTACATAATATCCATTATTAAATGAATAACTTAATAAATCTCCAGATCTATAATTGTTTGCTGCAGTTAGTCCACTTACTATTATGTTGTATTTATAATAATTCATAGAATCTAATAATTTTGGTATACACAAATTCGCTAAAGAATTATTTTCATAATCAATCGTCGATGTTTCGTGATCTGTAATATTGAATTGTTCTTGTTCTCCAGACACCATTTTTCTCAGGGTGCAATCATAATTATTTGTTTCCCCTCTACCAATTATATCCCCGGTTGGTGTAATTATTGTTATATAATCACCATTATCGCCCGAAACCAATGAATTTACATGCCATCCAACTTTTTTCTTCATATTTTCGTCGTAAATTGTATATAAATCATGATTTTGATTTTGATTTGTCGGGTCATATGGTTCGTCATATGTTGCAGATTTTGTATAATATTTATTCGACAACGCCGTTGTTTCTTCTCCTGTTGCAGGATCTTCTATTGTTATTTCTTGTCCACCCCATGCATATCTTTTTGATTTAACTTCATTCAATAAAAATTTTATTTTTCCAATAAAACATTTCCCCTGATCTGAGTTTTGTTCTCCTGTTCCCCAATCTACTAAATCTAGGTTTTGTAAATCATAAATTTCAATCATGTAATTTGGGTATTTTCTCCATCCTCCATTAGTCGGGTTGAATAATTTCGTTGTAACCCAATCACTCCATGCCCCAGATATGTTTGGTACATTTAATTTTTGTACTTCAGCAATTCTTGTCCATGCACTATTATTTTTTATATTATTAAAAAACGAACTATTTTCTTGACTTGTGTCTGTATCTGTTGCATAAATAGATATTGATCCTGGGAATCTACCTAAATCAGTTGTTGTTGCATTTGTTGGTGTCATAAAAGAAAACATTGATATAGATACTCCATCACCAGGAAACTGCATAAATATTTGCAATGGCGTATCAAATGTTATTTTCATTGATGGATTTTGACCACTTTGTCCCGAGTCATATGTTCCATGCGATATGAAATTTTCATTTTTTGCATTTCCTTCTATGTCAAACAACAAAGTTCTGTCATTATATTCTCTTGGGTTACCTTGATATTCATGATCACTAGAATTTTCTACTGTTTGTAAACAATAAACAGAAAATTCTGTCGCTGGTGAATTCTTATATAAATCAAAAGAATCATTATATGGGTATAAATATTGTGATCTTTCTTGAATATCATCCAGCCCTGTTGCATCCCACATATTATTATCACTTGGATCACAAACCAATATTCCATTACCTTTTTTGTCAGAATATCTTATTTTTTGTGTATCATCTAAATTGCTTATTAAATCAACCTCATAAGAACCCGGAAATCCTTTTACGCTACCTAATGAGTTTGTAAAATATACGGGGTTTAATGTGTCAACTCCTTCTTCTGAGTCTTCAATTTTCAATCCGCCGAGTGGTCTATAATCATATTGTTGAATTTCTTTTATTCCAGTATAATAAACCATATTCATCATGATTTTATCATAACCACCATAAGATTTTGCTTCTTCGTATTCTCCCCATGCATTTGCCGAAATATAACCACACTTATTCAACAAAATTGCCTTATAATCTTCTCTTCTTACTGCTCTATCGCCAGATGCAAAAACATAAGGGGATGATTCTTTTAAAACTTCTAAACTTTGAGTATTATATCCACCATATGCAGGTTGACTTGTTACAATATCAACTTCCAAAAGTGTATTTATTGCATTATCATTGTAATAAATTTGACTCATAAGTTGAACGTTCATATTCGTTTTTTCAATGTTTCCATTTGCACCTTCGTTTGATACATATTCAATTCTCACCTTTGAACCTGCCTGTGGCAAGGCACCATTTGAATTGTTTCCAAATTTAATATACGCCCTTCCATCAGAAGACATGCGTAATACGACTGTGTTAGATTGTTCTGAATCAATAAGTGTCATAGAATTTAGTGGAAGGAATGTGTCTAATGTATCCCATTCTTTATCTTCAACAAATACCTTTACCATATTCATATTACACTTAAAATCATTCGAAAAGTATAATTTTTCTCCGGCAGCTCCACTCGTATAAAATTCAACTATTGTATATTCTCCTTGAACCAATAAAACATTATGAATGGTATCAACACCTTTTGGAAAAACCACAGGACTCGTATTGAAAAATGGCAAACCTTCAACCTCAAAAATACTATAAGAAGGAATCACTACACCATTTTTGCTTTGTAATGTTGTTCTTGTTATATCACAATAAAGTTGAGATGAGACATTACCATGAAGTCTGTTTCCTAATGTTTCAGCTAGTTGATATATTGCCGATGGCGAATAAGCTGTATCGGTATAACAATTCGCCAATGCTGAAACTATTGTATATTGAAGCATTGATCCATAACCGGCTAAAAGATTTACCAATGCTGTTGATGTTTCAGATGGGTACATAGCTTTAAAAGTTGGAGATTCGTTTGTTAGTTTTTCTGTCAACGCTGTAGCTAAAGTACCTGTATCATAAATAATTGAATCTAATTTCATGGCTTATTCTGTTATTGTTGAAGTTATCTGACCTATTGTGTTGTTTAATGACGGAACTTTAAATATCACCTTGATTTCATACGTGTGTTCGTCCATTTTTGATATGGATACATCGGCAGGAGATAAACTTACTCTTGGTTCCCACATTTGAATTTCTTGATACATTAACATGGCGATTTGGTAAGTTTCTAATCCTTCATTCTCAAACAATAAATTCCACAAAGAAGAACCATAAGATCTATTAAAAGGAACAGACCCTATTTTGGTATTAAATAATCTTTCCAATGATTGTACAATGTCTTTTACGTCTTCTACGTAAACATACTCATTACTATATGGAGAAAATTTTATGTTTAGATCTATATACATTGTTTTGGGAATTTTTGTTTTATACTAATAGATAGAACTATAATTATCAATGTATTTTATGGTTTTTTTAGTTTATATTGGTAGCCATTGAGACATTTTTTGTTTAATTGCTTGTATATAATCTGCTGGTGTTGGCATTCTTTCTTGCGCTATACATTCTGCTCTTTTATTTAAACATGGTTGAGCCAATCCCGTTTCTGGATCTGTTGCCATTTTTTCCACATTTTCATCGGATTCAGGAGTATATTCCATCAAAGTTGCCACGGAAATTGTAGATGATTCAGTTTGAGAGTAGTCGTAATGTAAGTTATTTGTAGTTATAAAACTTTCTGCATCTGATTTGCTTGAAAATGTTATGGGACTTTGACCATTTGCATTTGGATCTATTATTGTTGGATTACCAGAAGAATTTATTGCAGACACTAACCAATCACTTTTTTCTCCTTCATCAACTTTCATAGCATACATACTAGATTTTGCTCCAGACTTTAAAGCACTTGCAATGGCAGACAAAGAAGAAGCTCCACCAATAGAAGAAGCTAATTTACTTATTAATCCCAAAGTTGCAGCCATACTCATAATTTTTATCCTTGACCCGGAGCTGTTGAACTTGGACCTGGGAATATACCTGGATGAGTGTGAGTGAGTAAACCAACTTGTCCATCTCTTGCTCTAACATCTTTTGTGACAACCAATTCACCTTCTATTTTTACATCACCTTTTATTATATTGGTTTTGCATGTGATTGTGGCAGAATTTGCATTTATTGTTACTGGACCATTTATACTTATGGTTGCCTGTGTTATTTTTGATATATCTATTTTTCCTTCATATATCATTTTAAGTGTTTTATTTATTTTATCTACCCCTATAAATTCACCATTTTGAGTATAGATCCCATAAGAGCCCAAATAATCACCACCAGAAGGAGTGGCAGAATTGTTTTTATAAAGAGTTCCAAGATATAATATAGAATTTGGATCGTTTGCTATAAACAATGTCAATACTTTTGTTCCAACTTCTGGTATCGCATGGTCTATGTCTGCATTTCCAAAACCCATAAAACCAGGCCCAACACGAGCAGCCCAAGGCAAATCTTTATCTTGAATATTATCATGTATCACATCTATTCTAACTCTAACACGATAAGAATTTGTTGGATCACTATTATCAATAACGGTTGCAACATTAAATGGATTTGTAAATATGTTTTTATTTATTCTATTATTTTTCATTTTTAATAACTTTCCGTGCTTTTTCCGTTATATCCCTGTGAACATAATTCTGCTTCCATATTTACAGTAGAACTATTAATGTTTATAATAATTTTAGAAACAATATATTTTATATTCAATGTGTTTATTTCACCATTTGCTTGTGTTGGTGACATGGCCTGCATTGTACACACCTGTGATAATTTTATTGGTCTAAAATATTCACACGTAACCCCTACATATGTTGAAAATGTTGATAAAACTCTTTTATTTTGTGCTTCGGCTAAAAAGAAATTTTTGTGATGATTTCCAACATCAAATTGTAATATGTTTTCACCAAGCCCCTTTGATAATTCTTTATTTATATTTACTATTTCACTAACAGCCCTGACTTTGTTTGCATTTTCTTTTTTGGTTGTATAAGAATTTAAATCAAAATGGTAATTATTTCCATTATATCCGTTATTAAATAAATTTTCTTCTCCAGAATTTATTTTTGTTGTAATGTTTTTGTATCTTATAATTTTATTACTTATATCGTTTTCTTCTATGTCTCCATAATAAAATTTGGCAACATTTTTTGATTCATGTATTATTTTATCTATATCTAAAAAAAATAAGTTTTTTGTTCTGTTGATAAACCAATAAAAACCTGATTGTGGAGATGCCCAGGCATGAGATGCCACATATGTCATCCATTGCCCCAGATTGGTTTCAGATGGTGCCCACAATTGTTTATCTTGTGTTTGGTGTATGCTTCCATTTAGATTGTTTTCTTTCAATATAAAATTAAAAACTTCTGATGAATTATTGTTCATACAATATTTGATTGGTGCTCTAAATAATTCATAAAAATCAATAATACAATCTAATGAAAAAATCATATCATTTTTTATAGGGGTTGCTGTAATATTTGCAACCCTAAATAAAAGTTTTTCATCTATATTAAACAATTGTGATTTTATATTTATAGTAACTTTGGTACCATCAATAATTGGAAAACCATCTAAAAAATCTTTTGATGATAAAAAAGCTATTTTGCATATAGGAACACCGTCAGAAATAGATTCTTCTATTTTGCAATTTACTCTTGTGGCAATTCCAGTGCCGAAAATATCCACATCAGAAATTAATATATTTATGTCGTATATGTTATTTACTATCATATCTTAGTTTAATTCTATAATTGTTCCAATTTTTGATTTTGTATTTTTGTTTGAATTATTTGTGTTTATGTCATGAGATTTCAATATGTTCAAGGTAAAGGCATAATATAATAAATTTGAATTGTATTCATTAAACGGATTTGTTATTAGGTTTGATAAACACAAATACCACCACAAATTTTCATAATTATAAAAAGATTTTGCTGCTACATCGGGCATCGAAACTTGACAATCAGGAATAATAAATCTTGTATGTTCATTGCTTGTGTCATTCAATTCGTCAATCATGTCTGGAATTAATTTTGTTATTCCAGCGTTTATATCAGACACTGTATTTCCATTGTTATCAATTATTCTATCAGAAAACCAATAAGAAAAATCATAACAAAAATTTGAATTCAAACTGTTCATTTTATATTTCCTATTTTATGCGTCAGGATAACTCATGAATTTTGATGGGTCTCGAAAAAGATCAAAATCATGCTCATTATAACCAGGCGCATATGACATTTGTGGATATCCGCCACGTTGTGATAATGCAATATTATTTAATGTATCAATTGTTTGTTTATATGTTGAAGTAACTGGTGTAGTATTTGATGCATCTTCTTTGTATCCTTTGCTTGTGGACTCTGTTTGATACAACATATCCTTAAATGTTGCACGAGTTATTCCCATAACGGTTGAAACAGTTACTTCTAATTCTGCCTGTATCGGTTGAAGATGTACCTGATACGTTTCACGACCAGTATCATCAATTTGTGCAGAATGTGTTCCGCGAAAATCATGCAGCACCATGGCTTTTGTGTTTGGAAATGTTACTTTCAAATCCTTTATTACACACCAATCTAACAGTAGCAATCCGCCAACTTGTACGCTAATTCTATCCCATTCTCTTTCTTGGCCATTAAAAACAGTTTGAAAACCTTTTGATGTGACATCTGTTATTTTTTGCCCCCAACCAGACATTGTAATTGCTTTTCCGTTTCTTGCTCTATATCTTATAGTTGTACTAATGTTTGGGCCAGGAATACTTTCATATGTTCCATTTTTAGCAATTTCTGGTAATATAGCTTCGCCAAACAAATCTATTGCTTCTTGATAGTTTATATTAGAACCACTTGCAGAATCATCAAACACTGGAATTTTAAAAACCAAATCCATTCTTTTGGGCGATTGCCAAACCAATGCAGTATCCAAATTAAAACTTGTTGATGCATTTCCGTTTGTAAAATTTTGAGCTATAACATTGACAATATCATTGCCAATAAGTTTTATTGGATTATTATAAACACCACCAATTGCATATGTAAAACTTTCTGGAAGCATTGATGTTATTATTGCGCCATTTTGTTGTTTTGTGTTTCTAAAATAAAATGTTAAGGCATGAAATTGTTTTAATTTTGATTCCTTGTGGTATTTACCCAATAAATCCAAACAATACCATGTTTTACTACTATTGCTTCTTTTTAATCCAGCTTGTGCTTTTGAAGCATCCAAATTTCCGGTCAATGTTGGAATCCAATTTGGTCCAGAGAGCACATTTGGTGAACTACTGTTTATTTGTTTTGTTACATCATCTATTTTTGTAACTCCAGGACCAGCATATACTTGTGGATTTGCCATTTTTTACTCCAATTATTTATTCAACAAAGATGTCATATTTGGATTTATACCAACATAATCTTGATAGTATTCATCATATTCTGGTGGTCTATCAAACATTCTTTGGGCGTTATTTAAATATGATTGATCCAAGCTTTTTTGAACATTTGGATTTAGATTATATTCAATTTGCCTTAATGAATTCAATATTTCGTTTTGCATATTGAGTGATTCGCTTTGTAGTTGTAACGACTCATAACCATTTGTGTTTTCTGTTGTATATTGCCCCTCGGATTGAACTTCTGGTTTTGTGTCCGTTGCTAAATCATAAGTTTTTTCTCCGATTTTTGCCCCTAATTTTGATCCAACATGTGACCCGGCAAATGTTCCAATAAGACCACCTAATGCACCACCAATAAGCGTACCTACACCAGGAAATATCATTGTACCAAGCGCCGCACCCGCAGCAGCACCACCTTTTGCTCCAATGGTGCCGCCTAAAATTGTTCCAGCCCCTCTTCCAACAGAGCCTGCGGCACCTCTTTTATCTCCTGCTTTATATTTTTTATGAGCATCATATAAATTTTCGGCAGCAATAACAAAATCGCCAACATATCCACCAATCTTACCAGCCTTACCCAGAGTTTTTCCGGCTTTTGATAAGAGTGTTCCAGTTTTTCCAAGCACACCAGATTGAAACGTTTTTTGTGCTGCAATTGATGCAGCTCTTGCTCTTTTTGCTGCACCGCCAAAAACAAAGTTGCCAATTTTACCGCTGTTTGCTAGTTTTTGTAATCCCTTTGATAAACCTCCGTAAACTTTTGAACCAACAAAACCTTTTTTTAGTGCCTTCAAAGATTTGGCTGTGTTTTCTAAACTTGTTCCAACACCTTTTAATGCACCTTTTATTGCTTGTGCCAATGTGGCAGTTAAACTATTTGCCCAATCTGTGCCAAATTTATCCTTTATCCAATTCCAAAACTTATGAAAACCATATGCTAAGCCTGCAATTCCAGCTAGATACGCTAATTTTGGTCCAAGCCAACCCAACAACCTGCCAAGCCAACCCTTGGGAAGAAAATTGTCCAATAATCTTCCTAACCAACTCTTTTTTTTGCCATCTTCATCTTCTCCATTTTCACTTCTTCTTTTCCCTCCAAGCAATTCTATAATTGTATCAAGTCGAGATGAAACAGAATTATTTAATCTATTTATTGGTTCTGCTTCTGTTTCTCTTCTGTTTACATCTAGAGCGCCACTTGTTTGATTTTCATATCCTCCTCCCCATCTTCCACCAGATGATTTTATGCTTCCACCACCAAAAACTTTAGACATAATTTTTGTTGGTATTTTATTTAATGGAAGCCCTGCTTTATTTAATCCTTTACCAAGCATAACACCAATTGGACCAAAAACTCCAGACAAAGCACTATTTACAAGACCACCATCAATAGAATCATATGTTTTTTCTATTCTTTTTTCGTTTTTTTCCCTATCTATCCTTTCTTTTGTTTTTTGTCTTTCTTCTTCTTTTTTTTCGGCTCTACGCATATTTGCTTCTATTTCTTGAGTCTTTTTGGCCATAAGCTCGGTTTGTCCAAGAAGCATTTTTATCATAGCGGCATCAAGGGCACTCTGGTTGTTGTTTTTAGAGTTATCCCTTGTTGTTCCATTTGCAGTATCTCTAAAACTATCATTTGCGCCAGCTTTTTTACTACCATCCTTGAGTACAGATGATTTCGAAATATTGATACCTTTTATTCCGCTTATTTTTGTTGCCATTATTACAATCCTGTTACTGCGTCTTCACTGTTTTGATCTTTGTTTTTTTCATAGTAATCTTTTCTGTAGAACCATTCTATATATTCCATCGGCATTGTTTCAAGATCACTATATGACATATGCATTTCAGTTATTAAATAGTATTCACGTTCTAATATTTCTTCAATCGTTATTAGTGGAAAAAAAGCTAGCAGGGTCTATAGAATAGCTTTCTGCCACCTCCTTACCACATTTAGAACATTTATGATGAACCTCTTCGTGTACCCCCCAATTGTTATTTGCAATAAAATCTTCTATTCGCAAAATATCTTGAGAAGTGATTTGACCTGTTTTAGCCATTTCCCAAGTTTCTTCTAGTGGTTGCCATTTATCTAGTAATGACAATTCTGCTGCTAAAATGCGCATAAATATATCTTCTGGATCTTCTCCTCTTCTTTTTAAAAATTCTGTAACAATATCATCATCTTTTATAACTTTAAATCTTATTGCCACTTCTCCAAAATTATCCAACTCAACAACGTCCTTTAATTTTTCATCAAGAGATTCAATTTGAAGAGTATCTATTTTTATTTCTACACTTTGTTTTTGTCCACATTCAGAGCATGTATAATGATATTTTAGTGGAAAGAGTTTATAAGTAACTTCTCTTATTTGATACAATAAAAATATATAATCAGGATAGAATATATCTTCAAAAGCAATACCTTCACACCTAACAAGACTTTTTATAAAATTTTTCACAACCTTGTCTTGTTCTTCTTCATTTTGAGCCGCCACCATTTGTGAATAAAATTTTTTTTGTTCAAATGGTGTTATTTTTTTGATTTCTATTTTTATATTTGGATCATAATTTTTCTTACCTGGAAGCTCTACATTATAATATTCTTCTTGTACCATATGTTTTCTCCTTTTAATTTATTGGCGAACCGTTATAACTAAAGTTTTTATCTGATTCAAAATTATCTCCTCCGAACCAGCTTGTAGCTGTTCCAAAGGCCCTGTCTGTTGCTGCGGCAAGTGCAGTATCACTCAATATTCCAAGAGGATTTCCAGACGCAAAAGTTGATATAATTGCGCTTGTTGAATATGCAGGGTCATAAACAACTCTATCAACATTGAATTTTTGCGTTATACGTAGTCTTTTTGGATCTCTCGTATATTGTAATTCAAAATCATTTTGTATTATTGGATAACATCCTTTTAGTAAAAACCTTGCTGTTGGAGCAGCAGAGCCAGCACCAAAAAACAAAACGACGATATCTTTTTTGTATTGCCAAGGATAATAATAATATTCATGTTTTTGGTCAAACATAAGTTCTTTCCATGCTGCAATATAATATTGGGCCAACATTCCGGTATCACAATACATTGTTATATTTGCTTCTTTTGCATCTTCTTTGTCAACCGGTATATTATAATATGTGGTTACAGCCCTTACGTTTGTTGAGTTTTTAAATCCTAAAGGTGCAAAATGAATAGATTCGACAATTGGATAATATGGATAATCAACAATTGAAGTTTTTAAATTCATTTTGGGCATAATAACTTCCCAGCGATTATCGATTTGTTCATCTGGCATTAAATCTACTGAAAGTTGTGATCTAAATCTTAAGCTCAATATTTAATCCTTTATTACATAGAACTATTATCTTATTATTTTTGAGTTATTAATGTTCCCTGCTTATTTCCTTCTCTTGCTGCAATACCTTGAATCAATCTGTCCATTTCATCTCTATCTAAATCTTCAACAGTTTTATTATACACATCTACACCATAACGATCTCTTAAAAATCTTGCATAACCAGAAGAATCGTTATTGTCAGAAGCTGGTGCATATATTTCCGAGATCATTTGTGCAATATTTCTTTTTGAGCCATCTTTTCTATATGAGAATCTTCTTTCTTGCAATTTTTCTCTTAATGCTTTTTCGCCAGCTTCTTCTGATGGAAATATGCCAAATTTATGTCCCTCTGCATCTTCCCACACTCCAATTGCACCAGACTCTTTTGCTTTTTCTAATGATGAAAAACTAAGATTACCAGGGTTGTTTGTTCTCCAAGCCTTATTTCCACCTTGTTTTATTATTATATTACCATTTTTGTCTGTATATGTAACCGAAAGATTTCTTCTATCAGCCTCTACTTGAACAATATCTGTTCCTTTCATATCTCTAGTAATTGCTCTTTTATATATCTTTTTTTCTGGTGGTGTCAAGTCTTGCCCTTGTGTTATATCAATATTGCCTCTTTGTGTTTGTTTGTTGAGTTGTTTATAAAATTCTTGATTATAGTTATATTCTTTTATTGGTTTTTTTATTATTTTTATTTTTTTTATGTTTGGTGCACCGTCTAAATGTTTTATTGTCATTCCGCCAAAACGTCTACGCCTCAATATAATTGCTGGATTTTCATAAATGGTTGGAGTATAAGCCATGTTGTTTTAAAGTCCTAATACTTTGTTTTCAGAATACCAGTCATAATTAAACTCAATATCAACAGTAACAACGTTTGAACTACTTGGATCTATTTTTATTTCACCGATCTTTGTAGGATAAAAACCACGCAAATATAATGTTTTGTTTGATTTCATATCTGGTCCACAAATTTCAACAGATGCCATGCCAACATAAAATTCAGATGGAAGCATAACGCCTGTCATTGGGTTCATTATATTATCGCACCAATCTTGAATACTCTGCAAGACATTTCCGTGCATATCCTCCACAACACTAACCCTCCATGTGCCCGATTTATCTTGTATACTTGGTCTTTTTCTATAATGATTAAAAATTACAGTATCAACAGTTTTTATTTGTGTTCCGGGATAAGTCCAAGAAGTTGCTCTAAGTTCAAAATCTTCTTTTCTTACCATATCATTTCCGACCAAAGCTAATGCGGCGGTACCAAGCCCTTTAGAAATATGAAATTTACATTGATATTGTCTTAGTGGGTCAGATAAATTATTTATAGATCTTATTTGTGTTAATGCCATTATGAAATTCTTTTTTGGGGGAAATTTTTATAACACTTAATAGAACTTATGTAAAAAATGAAAAACCCCACTATCTTACTTTATTTAATAGCGGGGTGAACAGACAATCAAAAGGAGATAATATAGAAACTAATTGTTTAACAGTGTCTGTTTTATTCTTGTTCTCCTGACATCAAGAAATATGAATAATGTAAAGTACAACTCATATTTACAGGTTCAGAACTTGAAGGATTAATTGTACCATCTACTTGAACTTGTGTGGGATACAACATTTTCAAAGTTACGGCTTTTGCTGCGGCACCTTGTGGTTTTGGGTCATACAAGTCAGGATTCAATAAATTTACTTGTGCACTTGTCATATAATTTTCATGCAAAGAAATTGTACCGGCTGTGAAGTTATGAGCTAATTGCATCCACTTACGGAATCCATCAATAACATCTCCGGACCAAACTTCTGTAAAAGTAACGTTCCAATCCCCCTGACGAGTTTGTTTGCCGGCAAATTGGCGATGATGACCACCCCACCAAACCTCGGTAGCATCCATTTGTACTGTTGGAAAGCTAAATGATTGTGCACGAAGTTCTAATTGTTGAGCATCAAAGTTAAATACACCTTGTGGCAATACAATATTGAAGTCTATCAAAAATTGTTTAATAGGATCATTCAAATTATTGATAGATTTTAAAGTATGAATACTCATTGTTCATTATCCTTTTGTTGTCTTTATTATGCGTTTGAAGAAATTGTTATTTCGGCATCGGCCCCCATTACAATTGTATTCAAAGCAATAAATTCTGTTGTATATACTGGCCACAAATAAATGTCAATTACTAATTGATTGTTTTGAATGATATATGGGGTATTGTTTGAATCATCACAGATAACTTGATAACGATTCAACCCGCCACCATTCAAAACCTCATCCAAGAATTGATTGAATTGTAGTGTGATCTGCATACGTTCAAATGCTGTATTGTTTTCAAATAAGTGATATCTTGCAGCATCACGCAATGTTGTTTCAATATAAATAACTGTGCGTGCAACATTTATACGATCTAATGCGGATGGTTTCATTTGTAATGTTTTTTGACCCCAGTTTGCATAACCAGCAATATCTTTGATTCCGCAATTCAATTGATTCTGGTATAAAACACCGCCAGTTTCTTCATCATAATAAGACGTTAATCCTGTTGGGGAAACCACTGATGATGTATAATAACCACGATTCGGACCAGCAGCAGCAATCCAAGGTTTTCCAGCTGCGCCCATGATTTTTGCAATATATGCAGACGGACACATGTTGAAGTTTCGTTTTCCATTCTCAGTATCATATGACTTCACCCAAGGAGTAAACAAAGCCCCACGATATGTGGTCATACCACTTACATTTTTGCGCCAATCTAATACTGTATTTTCCCCTTCCATGCTTGTTGTTGTTGATGGAACATCAAACAAACAAAAACAATCACGACGCTTTTCTGCAACGTTAAGCATAGCCTGTTGATATAAATTTTCTGTGTCACTAACGTAACCACAATTCATCAATAAGCTAACAGTTGTTTGTGTGCGATCTAAGAATAAATCCCAAGCTTTTGCCAATTCATCAATTGTTGGTGAAACTCCTGATGTTCCATGATCAACGCTATAACTGCCAAAAGTTGGAACAGGATTTTCTATTTCAATATATGGATTTGCGTAAATTTTTATATATATTGAACGCCCATTCACGACATCTTCTACGAATGTAGAATTACCATATTGATCTTTGTTTTCAAACAATGTCAAATAATTAAATTGTTCAACTTTTTCTAATCTTTTATTTTTATTTTCATAAACAGAAATTGAAAATGTTGTATCTTCTTTTTCCGGATACTTTAATATTTTAAGTGTACTAACGGAACTTGGCGTATGTGTTTCTGTATCATTATAAATTACAACATCAGATTTTTCTTTGTTATTAATTTTTATAACACATCCAGTTCCACTAGTTTCGCCAGTTGTCGAAAATCCGCTTGCAGACTCAGATTCTAATTTGTTATAATCAGAACCGGTTAAAACTTTTACTGTTTTTACCACACCATTTTCAACTGTTGCAACTTGACATTGTAATGTTCTTTCTTGTTGTGTTTCTGGGTCTGGTGTTAGTGTTGCACCAACCAAAGTCAAAATATCTCCAACATTGTATGGATGCTCTCCGTCGGTATTTCCACCGTTGGTTACTTCTGCTGTATAGTAATAACTTTTTCCAATAGACTCAACAGTAAAACGTTTTTCATAAGGAATTTGCTCAACAATCTCACCATCATCATTTTTGACATCAACAAGCCATTGTGGGCAGGTAACAATAATTGTATCACCTGCCTCAAAAACGCCCTCATCTTGAACTGTAACTTTTACTTGATTATCTGCAATTGTTGTTTTTAAGGATTTATATGTTTTATTTGTGTTTATTGTAGAATCTTCTAATTGAACAACTATTTTTTTATTATTTGGGTTTTGTGAAACAATCTTGAATGCAGTTTTTGTATCATAAGTTATTGTTTCATCACCATTGGTAAATAGATATCCAGAGTCTTTATCTGCAGATTTTACATAAGAAATTGTCAAACCATCTTCTGGTTGTTCAACTGACTCTCCGGTTAATGCAACGCTAGCTTGACCATAACGCGCAGTGTCCTCATTTACAACGCGCACAATGTAGTGTTGACCAATTGCATCTGCGGCTACAGCCAATGAATATCCCATATAGCCATATTTTGAATTTATTGCGCCAAAACGATCTACATAACCTTTTTTATTTGTTATAAGAGTTGGTGTATTTATTGGTCCAAACTCTGCTTCGCCAACATAAGCACATGAAGTAACAGAATTTGCAGTAACCACCTGAGATAAATCAGTAATGGTTGGGTATACGCCAGGGAAGTTTCCAACAATTGCCATTTTATAAATCCTTATTTTGTTTTATAACTCTTATCTATAGAACTCACGATATTTTTTGATTATTTGTTGTTCTAAATAGAGTTTTATTCTTCATCTTTTTCTATATTTTGTTCTGTTTCTGATGTGCCTTTTGAAATTTCATCATCAGCCATTTTTGCACCGTTTTGATACAGACTTGCAATTAGCCCATCAATATCTTTTAAGACTTGATCCATTGGTTGTGTTTCTACTCCGGCGATATTCCAATTCTTTTTTGTTTGTTCTAATTCAAATCTCATATCTTTTAATGTATGAATTTGGTCATCAATCTCATGTGGAATATCGTTCATGACAGCTTCAGTTACAGATTCTTTTTTGTTACATTTACATTCACAATCTGGTCCACATTTGCAAGGAGATTCACCACAGCACTTACATTTTTCTTCGCCTTCTTTACAATTACAGCCGCATTCTTCTTTTTGATTTGATAATGATTTTGCCAATTCTTCTGCGGCTTGTTCTAATGGATATAATACAGCACCATTTTGTTTTACATAGTCCATAATTTTTTGTTTGAGTTCTGATTGTGACAATGGTGTTTCTTCAGGATTTGCTTCCATTACTTCTTCTGGTTTTTCTCCTGATTTTAGTTTATTCCATACTTTTTCAATTACTTCTTGTTTTTCATCGTCTTTTAAGTCATCGAAAGTTGGCATATGAAAAGAAGCTAAATCTGAAATATAATCTGCATCCATTTCTGTCATGCGAGATATATTTTTCCATTCAGCTACATTCATACGGCGAATAATACTATTAGCCATAACTGTAGATTTTTTTATTGCTTCGACTACTAATTCACGAAATGCCATAGTTGTACTTCCTTATGCTATAATTGAACCTTTACCTTGACCATAATCATTTTTTCCCCAAGCAACTCCAGGACGACCATCATATTCAATATTTTTTAGTGCCAAGATAAGGTCGGTTAGACGAGATTGGGCTGCAAATGTTCCTAGATCATCTTTAATGTTTTCTAAAGTTGATATATCTGAGTCTAGGTCTGATTTGAATTCTTGTTGTCTTGATAGTTTTGCATCCGGTAGCTGTGATATTTCTGTTTCTATTGCTTCACGAGTTGCTGGATCTATTTGGTATTTATTTAGTTCAGCATCTATTTGTTCAGCGGTATAATCTTCACCTGTATAAAAGCTATGTGCAATCATTTCTAAATCATTTGCTGCTTCTGTTCCAATAAGATCAACAGTATAATCTGAAATAATATCTGCTACTTTTTCTCCATCATATAATTTACTTGGATCAACAGCTTCGGTAACTTCTTCTTTTTCATCTTCAGTTAGACCAAGAATTTTTTTACTTTTGCTATAAACCTCTGCAATATTGCTTTTCATAGATGCACGAGACTTTTTGAGAACTGCAACCAAATCTTCTTTATCTGCTTGTTCTGCTAATTCTATCATACGATTTAGTTTTGCAACATAAGATAATTCATCTGCAACAACTTCTAACATTGCACTTTGTAAATTATCTTCTACGGACTCAGTAATTGTTTCTACTACTGGTTCTTCTTTTGTTTCTTCTACTAATTTTTGTTTCTTTATAAATGCCATTATTATTTTCCTTTAGTATGACATAAAAACATTTCTCTTGTCGTCTGATACATATAAAGCTTCTTTCCAAAGTCTTATTATCGCATCATGTAATTGTTCTCCAGGATTTACATATTTCATTATTGGTCCGAAGTTTGCATCTTTTACGGCATCAATAACGCTTCCTGGTTTGCCTTGCTTTGGATTTTTATTACTCATTAAGAACTCAAAAATCCAGTCTTCCAATAAGCTCCCATAATTTGTATTCATTGCTACTTTTTTTAAACAATCTTTATATATTTCCGGATGATTTGCTTTTATTTGATTCCACTCTTCATCTGTTAATATATCCGTTGTATTTCCTCCGCACCCATTCCAATTCGTAACAACTTCAATGGGATAAGATAATTGCATTTGGTCTTTTGATATTTCTTTTGTTTGAATTCCATCCGGTGTAGCAACAGAAACTTTATATACATCTGGTTGAATATGTTCTAGTATCCTTCCAAACCAAAGATCAAGCCGGACTATATCTCCAGGCTTGAAGTCATCATACTCTTTTAAAATCTGTTCTACCTTATCCCTGAACATCTTTGAATTTTGCTATTTCTTCTTCACATAATGCACGAAATCTAGAAGGAGCAGATTCTGGAACATCTCTCATGCTATAAACACTATTTGCTCTAACCCAATCGCAAGTATCTTCGGTTTTTTCTTCACCTGCTAGTTTATCCATCATCTCTGGGTTACCAAAATCTGCAATAAAATTCACAGTAGCAAAATCAGCTTGATCATCGGGATTTTTAGCTTTTGCATCATCTAATAATTGTCTTGCTACACCCAATAAAAAATGATTCTTGTGTGTATCTTCTAAAAATTTCACAGCACGTTCCAAATGATCAACAGCATCACGATAAGTCATTTCAAAATCGTTGCCTGGATTGTGAATTTTGTAATCTTCTATATTGAAATCGTCCATTACTCAATCCTTATTATAAAGCATCGTCTGTTGGAATAGGAAATACAGAATTAGTACCTACAACTCTGTATAAATGTTTTTTTCTATTGGATACATTTTCGATGCCGTGATCAAATTCTTCAGGCTCTTCTACTAATTCCAGTTGTACATTTTCTACATCTAGCTTTTTTGGTAATTGTTGATCTTCGCCATATTGATCCCAATCTACACCACCAGTAACATTAAAAGCTATACCTTCACCTTGTTCTCCCACCAATTCTTCTTCAACTTGAATGCCTTTTACACCTGGGCATGCTGAATCTAAAGCACGTTTTACTTGATAAGCGGCAATACGAGTATCAGGATTCCAAGCTTTTACGCCTTCCCAATCTTGTTCTTGTAATACTTTTTTAACATCTTGAGCAAATTTAGATTCAGAAACACCAATCATTATAGAGCTCATGCCTGCAACAACTTTTTTCTCAGGATCTAAATCTTCATTGTGATCTGACACATCCATTGGTAGTTCATGATTAATGCGATTACGATCTATATTTCCTAAATCTGTAACCTCATCTGTAGAAAAAGCACCTTCGCCACGATCTAGTTTTCTGCTTTCCCAGCTTGTAGTATTTGTATCAATGATGTCTGCTGAGCTTTGAACTTCTTCTAGCATCGCCATCACTCTTTCTCTCATTTTGCTCATGTTTATTTTCCTTTGTTATTAAACACTTTTTTATATTTAAATGGATTTACGTGCTCTTTATGAATTCTATTTTTTTTCCTATGTTCATACCTTTTCATTAGAGCTTCAAATTCTTTATAGATTAGCGGTTGTTTTTCCATCTTACTTTATCCCTTCAAATAGTACACTTATCTTCCCATCTTTAGTTTTTTCATACATCGCTGATTTCGGTTTTCCATCCCTTATCCAACGCTCTACTAAATTGATGTGAAAATGATTGTAGTGATTGTGGGACTCTGCAAAATATTTACAGGAACACTCTTTCTTAGGTGAAATCGTAACAAAAAATGATTCAACCAAATGTCCCTTTACTTTATAATCTACAAAAAATCCGTTCTTAACCTCACGTACTAAATACATTTCACGCTTGCTCCTCTCTAAAGTTTTACATATTTATAGAACTACTAAAAAAAACTTAATCATACTTTTATTGTTTTTAATTATATTTTATAAAATTCAAAAAAAATCCTCCTACTCAAAATAATAGGAGGATTGATTTTATAACATTTTCTTACAATATTATTTGAAGAAACGTTTTGTAAAGCGAGATTCTTCACCAGATTCTGCAATGTAATTATTAGCATCAACTGATTCTGTGAATTTTGCAACTGTTTTACCCAATTTGGTATCGAACACTGCAACGCCTTCTTTCATTGAGCGAGAAACAAATGAACCTGCAACTGTTGCAATTGCGCTTTCTTCTAACCCAACTTTTTCTAAGGATTCTGTCATTGCAAACAAATCTTTAGCTGATTTTGCTGATTCTTCATATGTTTTCAATGCTTCTTCAACAGATTCTAATTTATCAGCATCCAAACCTGCTTCAAATTCTGCTGGTCCCATTGCTGCGACTGGATCTGTGTTTGCATTCATCATATCTTCAGCATTATCAAATTCGCAGTTGAATACTTTACCGGTATTAGCTTCTGCATCCCAGTAACCAACAACCTTGCCTTCGGCATTTAGAGCAATTTCTTTTTCGCCTGGTTGAACTGATCCGCCGAATTCTGCAACTTTTGCTGTAAAGTCATCATAAGACAAAACATCTTCTGCACAACCAGCGTCTGCAGTTACATCACCCAAATTAATTGGTGCATCATCATCTTCTGCGATTTGGATAGCTTCACATTCCAAAACTTTACCAGTCAATGGAATTACGTTTTCAGCAATCTTTTCACATTTTTCTTCAACAGATGAGTCTTCTTCTGCGTCAACTGTTGCAACTTCAACTTCGTCAGAATCTTCTTCTGCATCTGCCAATCCAGCAACCAAATCTTCAACTGTTTCACCATCTAATGCTGAATCCAAAGCTGGACGGTCTAAGAATTTAACATCACCCAAATCTTCTGCATTTTTCATTGCATCAACGATTTTTGAAGCCAATTCATCATCAGTTACAACAACAATTGCAGTTGGGTCCTTGATTGCAACATTGCCTTCTTTTGTTGCACCAAGTACAACTTCTTGACCTTTTTCGATTTCCAAATCACCTTCTTCGGTTTCAAGAACCAATTTCTTAGAAGCAATCCAAGCCTTTGATTCTTTCAATTTATCCAATGCTTGACGTGCACGGAATCTTGATAAATATTTCATTATAATACCTTTTTTATAAAATTTATGTTTAACGTTATACTCAAAGACTAGGATTCATAATTTAGATAAAAACTAGTACTTCTGATAAAATAGAACTAACAACAAAATAAAAAAATCTCACGAAAATAATTAAGGTGTGAGATTTTAGAATTAATGTTTTGTATGAATTAGTTGATGACGATTTTTTGTACTAATCCATCTGTTTCAACATGAATATTTTCTCTAATTTGTTCAATAAAGCCATTTGGAACTGGGAAGTCTGTAAGATAAGCCCAAACTTGAGTCCTAAATGAAACACCATAGATATAACCTGCACCTTTTAGTTTTGCGTCTGAAGTTGGGTATTTTTTCATATTAGGAATTCCAAAGACTGTAAAGATATGAAGTTCAGAACCATTTAGTATATCAGAATTGAAAGGGTGCCATATTTGTCCATCTGCGCAGCGTAAAATAAAATTGTTCATAAAATATCTTGCTTCTTGTTTTTGTTCGCACAGAATAACGGAGTCGTAGGATGTGATAATTTGTTTTGCTTTGAATTTTTGTGGTAATTTTTCTCCTGTTGGTCTTAGTTGATCAAAAGGAAATTCATAAACATTATCGCCACCCATATTGACTTTGGCTGTTTTCTTTTCTAGATTGATTTCTGTAATCGTTCCTTGGTCTCCTCTATAAAAGCCATCGATAACCCAAACAAGATCGCCTACTGCCCACGATTCATCTTTAGTTTCTGTTACAAATTCCCATTGCTGCACACGATTGCCAGTTCCGTAGAAAACTTCATCAATATCATTAGGTGCGTATGCTAAGATTGGATATTGAACGTCTACTTTCTTTTTGGAATTTTTGATAAGCCACGCACGGAATATTTCTTCTATTTCAAGTTCGTCTACTAAAATAACATTATCGCTATCCCATAAAGGTGTTTGAGTTTTTTCTATGGTTCGTGTATCGGCAATTCTCATTTCTTTTAGTAGTATATTGCCCATTTCCACGTCGATTTCATTAAGAGAAGATTGTATTTTTATTGCCATTTTATTTTTTACCTTGAATTATATAGACTAGAACTCAAAATCATCATATTATTAAACCTTCTCTAGCTAAAGTATCCATTGCGACTATAAGATGTTTGTCTACTCCCGGTATTTGTTCTGGATTTCTTCTTGGTCTTCCTAGTGGTGGTAACGGAGTCTTTCTGTGATATATTGGAAAGTTCGCACCTGCCATAGCTCTTTCTTTTCTATCGGCATAAGCAAAAGAGAATCTAAAACTTTCACAAGAACATCTGCATTGGACATCGTTATACATTAGATTTGGTTTTTCTACTATATGTTTATGTCCCTCTGCATCTTCTACCATCATATTTTCGCGATTTGATAGCGCTTCCATTGCTTCTTCATTTGAGTTCACTTCTATTTCTTCTACTCTAAGGAATGTTATAATAGCACCAAAACTTCTTCCTTTGCTTCCTCTAATTGTAAAATAAAATGTAAGAGTTTTAACACCGGCTGCATAAACAATATTAGTAACAGACACGTGATTTGATTGGTCTACGTTATTATTTTGTACTAGATTTGCTCCCTTTACGAGTTGTGCCCATTTCATGTTTTAGTCCTTATATTATATATCAAAATCACTAAAATATTCTCTTAGTTTTTTATTTAATGTTTTTGAGAATTCTTCGTTTGTGCTTTGTTTGTTTATTGCTTCGTTGAGAGTGTCATCTATCAACTCATCATAACCACATTTCATAAAAGTTATATGTGTAGTTTCTTCTAAGTTTTTTCTTTTTTCTGATTCTGTTTTGATTAATGTTGCCATGTTTAGTAATCCAAGTGAAAGATAATAGTCATATAAATCATCCAACTCTTCTTTTTTTAGCATATGAAGCTCAGATAAATATTTCAGTTGTTCATATATTTTATTTAGTATTCTTTTATTGTTTTTTTCATCCCAATTTTGTTGTAATGATTTTAGTGTTTGTATGTTGTAATTTTGATTGTTTGGTTTACTGTGAATATAAAAACCGTGAGAATCTAAAAAATTATGAATATTTGTTGTGTTTTTAAAAGTTTGTATATTTATATTTTCATTGTTTAATATTTGATCTATCCACAATAAAATCTGTTTTGTGTATGCATCTAATTCTTTTGGGTTTTTTACATATGTTTTATATTCTTTATTTGTTGTTGGTAGTTTTAGCGGTGTTAATTGTAATTTTGATGGTAATTTTTCATTCAATAGTGCGTGTTCAATTTCATGTAACAGTGATGTATTTCTTTTTATTATGTTTTGAATGTCGCACACAAGAATTTTATTAGATACAGTTAGACATTTTATTTTTACCGTTGGAATTGGCATATCTTTAGTGCCACAATATCCAAAACTAAATTCTAGTGTTGTATAATCTCCGTTTTCATTATCTTTGTTTGATAGTTTTAGTAATATTGTTTTATTTTTATAAGTAAATTCAATAAAAAAACAACCATCAACCCATATGCCTGATTTTTCAAGCTCAATAAGTCTATCTGAGGTGTTTTTATTTTGGCATAAGTTGGACAAAATATTGATAATGTCGCCAGTTATTTTTCCGGCAACAACTAATGCATCTCTTTCTGATTTTGCACTTTCTATCATATTTATTCTTCCTGTTTCTTATAATTCAATTGTTTTACTATCCAGTCTTGACAATCAGATAATTTTCTCCACTCTAAAACTTCATACCCCATAGATTCTAAAAGATTGCATTGAGAAATTTGTTCTACTGATTTTTTTCCTTTACCAAACTTGAACTCTACAAACGTTACCCTTCCTTTGCCTATAATGATTAAATCTGGTTGGCCAGGAGTTGCGCCCATAGCTATCATATGTTGTTTATAAATTGCCTTTGATTTTAGATCTTTGATAAAACTTATACCATTGAAGACATCTGTTGTGAAGCAAAGAAAATTATGAGCCCGTAAAATAGACACGCAACTTTTTTGTAATTGATGTTCTGAAGTTATGTCATGTGTAGAAAGGTAATTTGTGGTCTTTTTAAAATTTGCTTTACCTGTTTTTCCTAATGTTGTTTTTAGCTTAATCATAAAACCCAGTCCTTTTTTATATAGAACTGGGTAACATACAACAAAACAAAGAGGAATTATGTTTTAGTCGTTTAGTTTTTTCAGATCCTTACTACCAACAGAATAAATATCTACTTTTACTTTATTATTCAATGTTTTCTGTGTAGTATAAGTTATGTTTATTTCACCATCTCTAACTGCATAACCATAATAACTAAATTTGATATAAGCAGTTGCAGTACAAACATTGGTGTTATCAGAGATTTTACTTGGTCTTTGTGTAACATCTTTGATAGAAAAACCTTCCATTGTTAGAGTCGTTTTTCCAAATTCCTTATCAACAAACTCTATCAACGCTTCATTTGTTTCTTCACTATTGCACGCTGGTCTTTTATTGTTTTCATAGCGATTATAAGCAATCAAACTACCACCAACAATAACAACAGCACCTAAAGCACCTAATAATATTTTCTTCATTTATCGCTCCTTTTTTACGATACAATTATATTACTAGAAGAAAAAATAAAGTCAAAATTAAATTATTCGTTTTCTTCACTACCTAAAATCATAACACCAAGAGTAAGAAGATAAGACTGAAGATCCAACCAAGCCTCAATAGCATTTTTAGTGTTTAGGTTTTTAGCATTTTCTTCATTGATTTCTAATTTACTGCTTTTTTCACAGATTAGACCCATAAGCTTTTGTATATCTTCATCATTTTGGTATAGTTTTTCTGTAATGATTAAGTTATAAATCTCCAAACCTTCTTTCAATACTGTTGTTAGTTTGGTAAAAGATTCTGTACAAATAATAAATTCACCAAACTCATCATAATATTCATCAACCATGCGATCTGAGTCTACCAAATATTCTTCAAGTAATTTTTTTAGTTTTTTATTCATTTGTTTCCACCTTTTCTTCTTCTTCAATATCTACATGTACTCTTGTGCTTGGCTGAGATGTAATTGACTTTGTAATACCTCCACCAAAACCTACACCCAATAAGGTATAAGCAGTATCTACATTTTGTCCAATACCAAAGAAATGTAAAATCAATAAAATCATACCAATACCACCACAGGTCCAAGTCATAACTCTAGCACATGAAAGACTTCCGCCCTCATTTGATTCAAACATTTTATATAGTGTACTTTTTAAACTCATAATTATTCTCCTTGTTGTTCTTCTTCTTGACTCTCATTGAAAATTTCTTCTACTTTATTTAGATTTCCATTTTCAACATAATCAGTAATAATAGCATTCAAAACAATAGCAGAGTCAAAATCAAACACCATCTCTTCTTTTGTTTTTAGATCAGTAATAATTAGAAAAGTTCTATCATTACCAACATCTCTTATTTTGAATTGCACTTCTTTATGGTCTATGTCTTGAATTGTAATCTCGTTGGTGTAATTCTTTTTTAGATAACCTAACGGATTTTGTGCCTCTTTCTTTTTTCTTTTAAATAGTCTTTTGAACATATTTTATACTCCTTTCTTATTTAGAACTGTTTTTATGTTTTGTTTTTTGTAGATCATTATAATTAATTTTGTCAAAAATCGCACTTGGTAAGGATGCATATGAATTATAATCTTTTTCAATGCGATTTTTAAAATATTCTCCAATTTCTTTGTATACTTTTTTGAGTGTTTTATCATCTAAAGATTGCATAAAATTATTTAATTCTGGATTTTCTTTTAATACTTCACCTAATGAATAATGTAAAATTGTTGAAAAATTTGTTTCTACATTGGATATTATTTTTGATTTAATTTTTTTTATAGTATCAACAATATTTTCCTCCATTTGTTGAATTATTTGTTTTGTGTATGCGTTTTTTTCTATATTGTTTTGATGTTTTATTTTTGTTCGTTTACTACCTATATTTATACCTTTACCTTTGAGAAACATATTATCATAGTGATGCGTTAGTTCATGTAATATTACAAGTTTTACCATATTTTTTCTTTTTATAAATTCTTTGTTTATCTTAAAATCTCTGTTCAACAAAAATAACATTATTTTTTCTTCTTTTGGCATATAAACAGCCCAATCCATATCATTAAAAAGAGATAGTTCTATATCTGGAGTGTTTTCAAACTTATTTTTTAGAAATATACCTCTATTAACGTCAATATTCCAATTATCTATATTGCCATTGCTCCATTCTTGTAAACTATCATACACATAATTTATAAAATCTTCATTATGATGTATATACCAATCTGTTAGTTTTATGTTTGTTTCAGTAAACACAAATAATTGATCATCAAAAATTTCTTTTATTTCTTCAGTTAATACATGAATTTTTTTCATTATTTGTTTCCTTTTATAAAAATCCCACCTATAGATTCGGGCTATAGATGGGAAACTGACCGTGAAAACTTATGAGGCCCGAATTTCTCAATGGTTTTCTTGTATATCATTTATTAGAACTATTTTTGTCTTTGGAGTTGCTCAATTATTTTTTTATCTTTTGCTTTTTGAATTTCTACAGCTTTTACAACATTACCATTAAATATCATTTCTGGTTTTGAATCATTGCTATCTATCCAAACTGTAGGATGTATATCATAAGGGAGAGAAAATTTTTTTGATGATAGTCTTGGTTCTAATTCTATTCTTGCAAAACCAGGAGCTGATTGTTTGCCATAAAAATTATCTATCCAAGCATTATCTTTATCTGTATTTATTTGATATGTATAAGACGGTGTTTGTACTGCTATTCTGTTTCTCACAGTTATTTCATCATCTTCATTTATTGTGGCGGAAGGTATTGTTGTTACTATGTGATTGTGTTTATGTCCCATTAGATATAAATCAGCCTCATTTGCTACAGCGATACGATTAAAGTCAATCATACCCTTAGTAACTGGAGCAGAGCTATTACCTTGCCCATGACTCATATAAATTGTATATTTTCCCCCTAATTTATAGCCTCTTTTAGGGTCAAGAAAATTTACACGCACAAAGTTTTGATAATGACCTTCTTGTATTCTACCATTTTTCTTTTCTCTGTTTAGTATATCAATCAACCAAGCCAATACATCTACTCCGTGATGTTTTATCATTGCAGTTTCGTGATTACCTTGAGCTATAATACATAATTGAGAAACATATGGTATTAGATTTTCTGCAGCTTCTTCTATAAAACGATTAATTTGTCCTTCATCTGGTTTTATCCTTGATGCAGATGCTCTTTTTATATCTTGCATCAATATTAAATCCATAGTGTCGCCGTTGATTATTACTTTTGCATCATTATCTTTACACTTTTCTAAATCTCTTTTTAATGATTCTCCATCGAATTCTTTACTTCCTATGTGTAAATCTGAAAATACTGCATATTGATAAGTCTTGCCTTTGCGAATAGGTTCTTCAATGGTAAATAATTTCATATCAAAAAATCTCCCTGCTGTTAAAAAATAAAAACTAGACCCAAATAGAAGCCTAGATTAGAAGATTTTTCCTTGTCCTCTCTATAGAACTCATCGTTGGTTATAAAAAAGACTCAACCATTTTTTAGTTGAGTCTTGAAATTATACAGCACCTTGGGCATATATAAATCTTAATCTAGTGATACTAAAACTATTACTAAACACTCGAACATTAAAATCTTTTGCCACAGGTACAACAAACCAGTATGTCTGATTATTCAAATTATATGTGCCACCTACATTGAACAAGAAATTATTATTAGAATCCAAAACGTCAATACCTATATTCACCCAGTCAGCATTATCAGGGTGCGTAGCACCAACATCTAAATATCCGTCTGCCGGCATATTGTAAATAGTGCCAGAAGCCCCCGGCGTAATATCTATATACCTATTACTTGGCATTGCTTGGTGTGCCATATACTCTGTATCATCGTAATCAACCGCATGGAATGGCATTTTTGAGATGAGTGATGTAATTTTATTTCCTTCTTTTCTCCAATTGCCAAATGTTGTTCTTCTAACTTCAAAATATGCACCGCCATCGTTTGATTGAAAAAGTGTATTTTTCTTTGTGTCATACACAAGCCACCAATAACCAGTAGCAGGGGTTGGGTAATAATCAGTAAACAACGAACCAGTATCCCAAAATGTTATTTCGCCGTCAATACTGAGCAATCCTGTATCATTACCCCTTTGATCGGTGTTTGCTATAACAACGTTATTTACGATCACTCTGATATTTTTCAAACTTCCATCTTCATTTCTACCATCTGGAATCAGACCCTCTACACCTGGTAATGCAAATACTGTTGAACCAACATAACCAAATCCATTGAATATTTGAGATATACTATCACAATTTCCGCCAGTATTTACAGCTATACAAATCGGAAAAGAATATGGTGTAGAAGTCCAAGTAGATCCAGAATCAGTTGTTCTTCTTATAATATTGCTACCAGTGTCATACCAACAAGCATATTGAGTAGAAAGTGTTGGAGGATTACTTCCTGAATATAAATCATCTGGGCAAGCATAACCAGCACTAGAGGTTCCATCATTTAGCACGAGTATAGCATGTTCTTTGTTTGTCCACCCCGTTCCGCCAACGCTTAAGGTAAGATCAGATGCTGTTGTAAAAGAATTGAAAATTGGCGTAGTTCCATCTAGTCCATTCGGATAATAAAATTTTGAACCTGATTTTAGTATTAGTGCACCACCATTGAGTTCTAATTTTATATCTTGTGGAATTTTGGTTATGCAGTTTGTGATATCAGATTGTCCTAGTTTTGTTTCTAGCTCTTCTGTTATTACTTTATTTTGGACAGGGTTAGTACTAGTCAAAGAAAGAGCATCATCTATATTTTGTCCTAGATTTCCTGCTATGATTGATGTACCTTTTCTTATTGACATATTATTTTCCTTTTATTCTTCTTCTATATCCACTGGTTCTGCATTGCTTAAACTGGTGCCACTAAGATCTAATGTTACTTCTTCATCTTCGTCACAATATTCATCAAAAGTTTTAGGTTTAGATTTCCACCAATTTTCTTTTTCGGTATAGTCTAATAAATATCTTCTGTATTCTTTATATTTTTCCTGATCATAATTACTGAGATCTGCCCAACGCAAAGGATTTGAAACTATTTGGTCTATTTCTGTTTCTAAAAGATGGTTGCGATATTTTCTTACATCTTTTTCTTGTGCTTCTTTTATATTTTCTTCTCCAACATAATACGTACCACTCACCATTTCTACAGGCTCATTTGTTTCTTCTATTTTTGTAAACTTTATACGTGATATTTTTTCTATTTCTTCTCTAGAGTTTGCAACAAAAGATATTAAATCCCCTTGATAAGCTAAAAACATAATTTACTTTCCTTTATTATTATTGTGCCGCTAAGCCTTTTACTTCCCAATCCATACTCCAATCAGCACCATTTCCAATTTCTATTTGGGTTGCGCTTACTTTATTTGCATGAACGTCTTGGTTTGACCCTGTTCCAATTGGTGTAACAACAAGAGAATATTCAATACTATTCATTTCTACTGGTAAAGTTATTGTTCCAACAGTTGCACTAAGACCACCCTGTTCGACCCATCCGTTTGCGTATTTTTTATACCACATATAAGAATTAGCAGATGTTGGAAGTTGAAAATCTATTATTTCATACCCTTTAGAAACTTTATTGTCTAGCTGGTTTTGAATATTTGAAGTTGTCCCACTTAAAAATTCTAATTCTGAAGATGTTGTTGTGCTAACTGCTACTTTACCAGATGAATTGCTAATAAGAGCTCTGTTTGTAGTTAGATTTGAGCTTGTTATTGTTGATGCAGCACCACCTATGTAACTTTGAACTGTTGTTGTGTATGTTGCCCACACATTAGATGAAGAAACTCTTATGCCATATATTGTTGTCGAGCTAAATCTTATTGCAGAAAAATATATATAAGATGTTGTTCCAGGAAGAAAATAAGAAGCATAATATATTGCATTATTATAAACACAAAGTATTATTTTACCTTCATCATAAGCAGCTTTTATATTTGCATATGGCGTTGTGTTATATATTACTGTTACAATTTGTTCTGTTTCATCACCACCTGAACCAGAGTTGTCGTCTGTAATATAACAAATCCATTCGGGGTGTGTGGTTGCAATAGCCTGAGAGTTATATTCAGCAAGAGTTCCACACCAATCAAATAAATAAGCTTCAGCACCATTAGCTTGATTTTGATTTATTTTTGCTACAGTTTGGATTTCATTATTGGCGTTGTTTGTAATGGTAATATTATCCATGTTTACCACTGCTTGTCCGCCACCATTGCCGCCGCCTGCAATTAAAACTCCACCTTGCTTTATACTCATTTCTTTTTGCTCTCTTTTCTTTTCAAATTTTTACTCTTTATCCACCAAACCATACTGTTCCATACACTTTCCAACCAAGTATGTACAACAAAAGCCTCTATAACATCTGCGTAATTGGCCTTAAATATTTCAGTACTTCCATCTTCAAATCTCATCTTTATACAACCAAAATATTTAGACCTTTTATTTGTTATTTCATGAAGATGTATTACTTGATCTAAACATATAAGATATTCAGACTTGGTAACCGGAGAATAGAGAATTATTGTTTTCATTATGCTGTTCTTCTCCAAATATTTGTTACATAGGCTGCTGGTTGTACAGTAGTTGAGTTTCCATATATTGATGATGAATTAGAGGCATTTATCTCAACTTGTAAATCTCCGGCTTTATTTATATTATTAGGGCTTCCTGTTGTTCCTGAAGTACTTGCTATTAATGCACCTGAGGAACTGGCTGACCCATATGTTGCAGGTAAGGCAAACATTCCTGTAATGTTAGGTAATCCTGCCTCTATTGTTGTGCCTGCTGCATGATTAGTGCTCGCACCTTGAATACTTCTATCTTGCGATACTAATTCCCAAGTTGAACCAGGTATAAGTGTAGTAAGTGGGCATGTTGTTTGGGTGCCCAAATATAAACTTCCAACGGGATACAGATTTGCAAAAACTCCAGCAATCAAATTATCAACTTCAGTTTTTGTATAAACATCCCCACCAACAATTGTATCTATTCTGTCGTTTAAATTATTTATAGCCAAAGCAACAGGGGCATTTGCAATAGGTCTTTGTGATGAAGTATTTAAACTACCATCTATAATTGGAAGTCCAGCTATAATATCATTTCCACGTCTTACACTCATTTTATTTTCCTTCCACTGGATACGGATTTTCTATTTGTATTTGTGTATATGTATAGTCTCTTATGTTGATCAGTCTTTTTATTTCGACCACCACCGTTTCTGTTTGCTCTTTATCTCTTAATCTTTGTATGTGCGCAGTTATTGGATCTACTTTTTCTTTATATAGAGATTCACGTATTTTTTCTACTTCTTCTCTTGTTTTTGGTGTTGGATCAGGTTCTTTCGGTGCATATCCTTTTTCATACCATTTACTGTTATATGCAAGTTCTGTTTCCATCCATGTCATGCCAATTTCAATATAATAACTTACAGGACAACCAACACCAATTTGCACTTCGTGAGTTGTTTCATCTATAATTTTTGCATATTGCTTTTTTACTACAGACATTTATTTTCCTTTTACGCTGTTCTTCTCCAAACGTTTACTACATAGGCTGATGGTTGAACGGTATTACTACTACCATAAATTGAATTGCTATTTGATGCATCGAATGGTACATTTCCACCATATCCCTGAGTATAAGTTCCTCTCAATGGCCAGTTATAACCAGCAGACGCACCAGTAAATACACCGGTTCCACTTGGATCACCAAACATGCCTACATTGACGCTTCCGCTTAAATTAGGTAATCCGGCTGCTATGGTTGTATTGGCTGCATGATTTGTTGAGCTCCCCTGTAGTGAACGATCTGCTGCCACTAATTCCCATGTACCAAAGAATTGAGCCATTGGACATGTAGAAGTTGTTCCTATAAATATTGCTCCTACTGGATAAATTGCTTTTAAAACATTTATAACATGGCCTGTTGTTGCTATTTCATAATTATCTGCCGTTACACTTGTTGGATGTGTTCCAGCTTCTGTCCATTTTGTTTGGCCATCTTGACTAATCCATGTTGAAAGTACTGGTGAATAACTATTTGTACCGTTTATTCCAACTGATGCATTTAAGCCTAAACCAATTGCCCCATCTGTTCTATGATAAATTTCTAAATTTCCAATTCTTTGCCCATTTTTATCGTGAGCCATAACCATTGATAAATATTCTGTAGATTCTGGTGTTTGTGTTGAATCGACTGTTGTGCTTTTTGAGTGTATTCCGTTATTAAGAAAATATTTACCACCCTGTATTGTTTGTTCTCCAGAAGTCATAACGGCGGCACCAATACCATCAGCTTTATTGTTCAAAAACGCATCAATTTCATCTCTAGTATATGCTCCACTCATTGTACCACTAACATCATCTGTAACAAAGCATAACCAATCTGGATGTACTGTGGCTATATTTTGATCAACGAATTCTTGGTTTGTGCCGATCCAATCAAAAACCTTTGCTAAATTACCGGATGCATTGGGGTTTTTATTTAATGTTCCGTGTGCTTGTATTTTTTTTGCTGAATTTGCTATAATTGTAGAGTTGTCGCCAAGAGATTCGTTTGATGATAGTTCTGGCAATGCCGCAAAAGTCCTACTACCATCTCCGACTTTTATGGTATCAGAATCAGAATATGCAATTTCACCGGCTGCAAGTACTTCATTTATGTTGCCAGGTCTTTGGGTATGTCTAACTTCTTGTGTCATATTTGGATTATCTTTTTTATATTTGAACTAAAACTAAATACTCTGAATTATAGAACTGGGATTTGAGTATTTTAATGTGGATTTCTTGTTAGTTCTATTGTATATTAAAAGACATGATATATAAATTTGACAATCTTTGGAGTTATATAAGCAATGAAAGTCCTGAAATAATAGAAAGGGCTAAAAAAGTATTAACTAAATTTGATTATGACTATGAAAGAAAGAGTTGGAAAGAGACTAGGTTTTGGTACATACACTCTTACATAAACGGAATTGAGACTATAAAATTTCCAACTGGATTATGTGAATATGTTAGTAAAAGTTTGGGAATAGAGATAGAACATAAAAGAGATCAAGTAAAAATCTATAGAAAAGAAGATGTGTTAGAAGTTGCAAGAAAGGTAAAACAAATACTACCAACTTTTGAGGTTAGAGATTATCAAATAGATTTAGTGTTGGCTTCTGTTTCTAGATATGCTTCTTTGATTGTTTCGTCTACAGCATCAGGTAAAACTTCTACTATGACTTTGTTATCTTTATTATGGAGAAGGAAGAAAACATTAATCATAAACAACCAAAATTTTATATTGAAACAGATTTATGATAGATTTGTTAGTATGGGGATAAGTGAAGATGAAATAAGTATGAGCATAGAAGATCTTAACAAACGTATTCTTATTATATCATCTCAAACTTCTTATATTAGGCTAAAACAACGTGATGAGAAATATTTAAAGTTTTTAGAAGATGTAGAGGTTATAATATGTGATGAATGCGCCCACTTCCAATCTGCATCTCATTTTTCTGTATTATTCTTTACTCCAAATCTCAAGCATTTAGTAGGATATACAGCAACGCCATTTAAAAACCCAAAAGATCCATATAAAAATGTTGATGATATGACTTTGATAGGACTTTTGGGGGAACCAGCTATAGAATTTTCATTACAAGACTCAATCGCGGGAAATAATGTGGCACAACCTTATTCTTATTTTATCAACTATAAGTCTTATCCTGTTCTTTATCCGACCAATACACCATTTTTTATTCAATATAGAAGATCTGTTGTATATAATAAAGCAAGAAATAAAGCCGGAATAGAAATGGTAAAATATCTAAATAAAAATAATATAAAAACTCTTGTGCTGTTTAGAGAAGTAAAAGGCCATGGATTAAAAGTAATGGAAGAACTAACAAAATCTGGGGTCAAGTGTTTATTTTTACAAGGCGGAGAAAAAATACACGAATATGATGAAAAACTAAAACTACACACAAAAAAAGGAAATACAGACGATATAAAAAATGCACTAAACTCTGATTATAATATTGTTTTAGCCTCTCAAGTTATGGACGAAGGTGTAGATATTTCTCTTTTTCAGGCTGGTGTATTATTTACTGGTGGACAAAGCGCAATAAAAATAATTCAACAAACAGGACGAGTAGCTAGAAAAAAACAAAATAAAGAAAATATAGCTCTTATAATAGACTTTAATGATTCAGAGGTAAACACTGTAATGAATAAACACTATAAAGCTAGAAAAAAGACCTTGGAGAATAATGGCGTAATTGAGTGCAAAACTGTTCATGAGTTCTTTGATATAGTTGATAAAATGAAGTAATGAAATAAAAATATAAGAAGAATACTTCAAAATCTTTAGACTTGTTTGATTTTCATTTATTCTCAAACCTTTTTCATATCCAGAAGTTTTAAGTTCTATAATAGGATAAGTTCGAACTAGACAATTTTCGTCATGATCAAAGGTTTTTTTAATGGCCACTATATATAAACCAATTATTACCAGGATTGACACAACAGCAAACTGGAGAACACTAAATCCTGTACCCGCAAATGGTGAACAATGTATTGAAATTTTGGGCGGGGGATTATTTAAATTGAAAATTGGGGATGGAGTAAGTCCCTGGATAGCTTTAAATTATTACAGTGGATCTAGTGGTTCTGCTGAAGATCTATCTAAACTAATTACACCAGATAAAAGTTCATTAGTTGCAGCAATTAATAGTGTGCAAACTCAAATAAATACTCTTGCTGCAAAATTAGCCTCTCTGTCTAATGTTGCCACAACTGGTGATTATAATGACTTGATTAATAAACTAATTGCTGGTGATGGTATAAAGATAGATGAAAATAATGTAATATCAACAACCGGAACACCTCCAACTCCAACACCAATAGAAGAATACGATCCAAGCACAGAAGGTCTAGAAATCCACGGCATAATTGTGGTATCAGATGAAGATGGTGATTTAGTTCTAGATGGCGTAAATGGGGAAATAATACCAATATATGACGAAGAGGGTGGTGGACATGAAACAGACGATCATGGAGATATTTCATATGATGGTGATATTGTAGTTGTGTCTGATGATAATAATGAATTGGTTTTAGATAATAATAATGAAATCTATCCTGCCGATATAGATGAAACAGATGAAATATATGACGAACAAAATGAAAATGTGACAACAAATATAACAGTGGTCTCTGATGATAACGGGGATGTTGTTCTAGAAAATTCAAATATGGAACCAGGAGTCTAATATGTCACAAGAAGTAAGACATAAACAGGTTATCAAAACATCTCAAGAATGGGAAGAATCAACCTATATACTTCAAAATGGTGAGTTGGGTTATGCATCAGATATAAAAATTATCAAAGTAGGCAACGGTGTGGATCTTTGGGTAAATTTACCAAATGTTAATAGTGAAATAATATATGACTCCACAAATAAAAGACTAATATTACAATAAAAAGGTAGGAAAATGGCCACTCATATTATAGAAGAAATTGAAGCAGGTGGTGACGTTTATACATTGCATGGTAAAGCAATGGTAAACAGTAATAATACAAATTCAACAACACCATATATTTATGATTGGGTTGGTACTCAGGCAGAATACAATACACAACAAATAGAAACTCTTCATCCTGAATGGATTTGTTATATTACAGACGATGTACAGGGTGGTTATAGTGTATACACAAAAACAGAAACTGATGCTATAGCGGTTCATAAAACAGGCAATGAAACAATTAGTGGCACAAAAACTTTTAATGATACGCTAAAACATAAAAGTTCAAATATTGATAGTACAACAAATCCATCCGAAACTATATATAGTTCTTCTCTTTCAAGTGTTGATAATAATAATATACAAATCGGATATGTTGCTCCTGCGCAATTTACTGATGGTACTATAGCAAACAGATTGGGAGTTAGTAGATCTATAAATGGAACAATGCAATATGCAGATATTCAAATAAGAATGGATACTAGTGGAAATATAAGAGCCCAACTACCAGCAGAAACTTATGGAACAAATTTTCACGGAACATCAACCTCAGCAAAATGGGCAGACCTTGCTGAAATGTATGAATCAGATAAAACATATTCAAAAGGTACACTTATACAGTTTGGTGGTAAAAAAGATATAACAATCGCTAAAAACAATAAGTGTAATGGTGTAATCTCTGCTGATCCAGGATTCGTATTAGATGCTGGAAAAGAAAATTCATTACCAGTAGCACTTTGTGGAAAAACTCCTATAAGAATAATTGGTAAAGTAAAAAGATTTGACAATATTACTTTAAGCGAAACTCCTGGTGTTGGACGAATTGCATTGGATGGCGAAAAAGTAATTGGTAAATGTCTTGAAGCATCTGATGTGGAAGAAGAAAAATTAGTAATGTGTGTAACAAAATTCAATATAGATTAAGGTTGAAAAATGCCAAATCCAAAATTAAGACAAATACAAGTTGGTAGCGAAGTATATGATGTCCAGGCTGATTCTGTAGAAAACCAAAATCACGCTGCGGGTGCTTTGTCAGATAAATTTGATTGGATCGGTACACAATCTGAATATATAAATCAAGACATAGAAAATCAACATCCAGATTGGTTTTGTTATATTACAGATGATGTTACAACAGACAGCGGAGAGGTTGATCTTAGTAATTATGCAAAAACATCAGAAGTAAGCTCAGCTATAAATACATTATTATCAACACTATATCCTGTTGGGAGTTTATATATTGGTACTCAATCAACATGCCCCTTGGAAACATTGATTTCTAATTCTACTTGGGAATTGGTAGCGCAAGATAGAGCATTATGGGGTGGTACCGGTTCAAATGCAAACACCACAATAGAAGCAGGATTGCCAAACATCACTGGTTCGTTTGCAACCGCATTTATTGGCAATATAGATACTGGTGTTTATAGCGGGGCTTTTACTTCAACAAAATACACACCGGGTCAAGGTGCGGCAAGCAACGGTTCTTGGTCTGGTTATTATAACTTAAATGCATCGTTATCTTCGTCGGTGTATGGCAACAGTTCAACAGTTCAGCCACCTGCATATCGAGCAAATATTTGGAGAAGAACAGCGTAAAGGAAATATGTATGAGTGTAAGATTAGGAAACAGAATTATTGCCGGTGGAAGACCAATAAATAAGAGTGCTTTATATCTCTTTGACTTTAAATGGTCCGATCATCAAATAAATCAAATGGAGTGGTTGCGTGCTGATACTTTTACTTGGCATGATGGAACTACTTATTCTGACGCTTACCAACATTTAGTAGATGATGTTGATGGAAAAACACTTACGTCTGAAACAATCGGATCAACAACAGTACAATTTTATTTAGCAGATGATGGTCATAAAATTTGTCCAAGCAGTGAAGAAGCAAATGTGGGGCAAATATTTTTAGATACTGGAGTTGCTTGGTATTATATTTTAGATACAACAAACAATCAATTCAAACTTCCAAGAACAGAACATGGCATAGTTGGTGCAAGAGGTGCTGTTGGAGATTATGTTGAAGCGGGATTACCGAATATTACCGGAACAGTATCTGGTCTTGGGTCCGGACTTTTACATACTTACTCTGGGGCTTTTTATGAAGCCGGTTCTGACGGTGGAACATTTGCTGCCAGTGGTGGTGGAAACCACATTACTTTGGGTATAGATGCATCAAATTCAAATTCAATTTATGGCAACAGCACAACAGTTCAACCTCCAGCGACTCAAATGTATCTGTATTTCTATATTGGAGAATTTACACAAACAGCGGTAGAACAAACAGCAGGAATAAACGCAGAAGCATTTAATCAAAAGGCAGATATTTCAATGTTTCAAGTTGTCACAGCTCTTCCAACAACTCCAGATCCAAATACTATTTATTTTATAGTAAATCCATAAAACATGAATCAACTTTCTTTCGGTTCTTCATTGGTACAAAAAGTATATTACGGGGATGAACCTGTAAATAGAATTTATTATCACAATAATTTGTTTTATCACAGAAGAATAACCCTTACAATTGTGCCAACCCCATCAGATGCAACTGTAGTGTTAACATCCCCTGGAGAAACACAATCTGGAAATTCTATTACTGTTTATCATGGCGCAATAATAACATATACAATATCAAAAGGTGGATATGTCACGCAAACAGGAACAAGAACTCCAATAAACGATGAACAATATCCAGTAAGTTTGGCAGAACAATATACACTAACAATAAATCCAGACCCATCAAATGCAACAGTAACACTAACCGCATCTGGTTATACACAAGTTGGTAACTCTATTGCAGTAAATCCGGGCACAACCGTTTCTTATTCTGTTTCAAAATCAGCATACACAACATCGTCCGGCAATATAACGGTAAATTCAACGCAAACACAAAACATATCTTTGAGTTGCGCACTCCCAGTAAATATAACACCTCCATCTGCCGACAATAGAACACAAGTAGCATCCGTAACGGGGGCAAACAATACGATTTATACTGTGTCTGCTGATGGGTGGTATTATGTTGAAGTTATGGGTGGGGGTGCAAGAAATTCTGGTGATGGGAACGGCGGCGGAATTGGTGGTTTAATAACAAGAACAATCTATCTTCACAAGGGGGCTAAATGCCTATTGTGGGCTGGTAATTCACATAATGGCAACACAACAACAGGGGCAACAACGGGCTATCCGTCTCCAACAGATTATTGGGGCGGAACCGGTGCAACTGGGCACTCTGAAGGTGGTGGTGGAGGTGGTGGAGCCGCTAATAATGGTAGAAACTCATCTCACTATGATGGTGGTCCTGGTGCAGCTGGATCTGGTTTTATTGCTGGAATAGATAAAAATGTTCAATCGGCTACTCTTACCAATTCTGCTTGGACCCGCAATTTTTCATCAAACAATTCTTTTTCAGTTGGGTCATTTTCAGTATCTCACCTATGTGTAGCAATATTGGCTGGTGGTGGCGGCGGAGCATGTGGCAACAACGATGGTGCAAGAACTACTGGAGGTGGGGGTGGTGCCTATGGAAACGGAGGAAGCACAACGTATTCAACTGTTGTAGCTGCAACTTCTGGTCCTGGTGGAAGCTGGGGCGTTGGCACAAATGGTAACAGATATGGTTCTCCAGGTTCTGGCGCTTGGGCGGTATTAGATTTATCTAGAAATGAAGTGGCGTGGGGTCAAGGCGGTGGAACCAGAAACACTAATGGTTATTGTAGATTATATAAAATCAACGTTTAATTTTTCACTTCTAATTCTTCTTAAAAACTTTTCATATTTTAGTTCTATTTAAAGTCTTGTCGTCAAATCTAATTTTTATGATAAGATGATTAATTTTATACTATTGGTTATATTAAACTTGACCTTAGTTTAGAATTATTATAATTTACCAAATATCAAAGAATTCTTGTGGTGATGTAAGGGTCTGCAAAGATCGTATAGCATCACTAATCCTTAATAGATAACACCGGAGCTTTGATAGAGACATAAATTATGAATAAACCAAAAATCTATGGTATAACCTTCGTTCCGCGGAGATTATACAATTTACTATTAGCTACACTACTTGCTATAATTATAAATACATTTTGCATCAACACATTAGCGATAAACAAAATGGATGCAAAACTTGATGACAAATATGGTTCACAAAATATTGAATGCGTTGTAGATGCTATTGCAGGAGAAGCCATTGGAGAACCTATAGAAGGACAAAAGGCAATAATTGAAGTAATAGTCAACAGAACTGCATCAAAGGATTTTCCTAATACATTTTGTGAAGTTGTGCATCAAAATAAACAATTCTCATATTTACAAGGCAACGGAAGTTATAAATACATATATAAACATCCAAAGAAAGTATATGAACTAACTAAAATGGTTTATCAACACCTATATGAGATTGAAAAAAATGAAAAAAAGAGAGTAATTCCTGCATGCGTAACTCATTTTGATGGAACAGCATTTAAGAAACCATCATGGAGTTATAATATGGACATGGTAAAAGAAATAAGTGGCCATCAGTTTTATTGTAGGAAAAATGATAATAAGAAAAAATAGAAAGCAAGACAAAGTGTAATAACCGCCTTCAAGATTAGTTCTGTTGGCGGTTTTTTATTAGATTCCTATGTTATTATAGAGTGAAAATTAATTATGCAAAACAAAGAAAAAAATATTCAAATCATAGTTCTAGCTAATATGGTCCTTCCGGTCATGTCCAAGCTCACTACGAAATATGTGATAAATCAAGTTAGGAGCGAAAATAAATGACCGGTTTTTTGATTAAATTTTTTTACATTAAATGACATTAAATTATTTCTTTTTAGATTAAATGTATTATAATAGACTAGTAAGTAAAAGGAGTTCTAGTTATTATGAGATTTCACCAAAACAATATATTTAAAGATTCTCAAGCCATATGGAAAAGATTTATAAGAACAGATTATATGACGCTTGGTTTTATTGATGTAGATTCTGAAATGATACAGCCGGACAGATTTTGGATTATGGCCGAAGATAAAAACAGAAGAAGGGGTATTGGTGATAAGGGGGATTTATTTCAATTACAGATCATGGAAGAAAGATGTAATGCTTCAAAGTTGCCATTTTTAGGTATGTTGACTATAAATAAAAACGAACAATCTCCTTACGTATTTCTACAACAATCTAAGGTATATAAAATAGTAACAAACGCAGAAGAACCAGAAGGGTATGAGAATTTACCTATTGATTTAGTTTTATTTAGATGGTTGGAAATTAATAAACTTTTTGAGAATGATGAAGAAAAATTAGAGTTCATTAAACAATACAACAATAACATTATCAGATTTGTTCAAGGTGCAGATTATAAAGCGTTACAGACTCCAACATTTTATAAATCAACAGAAAAAATGGTAACAGATTGGGGGGTAAATAATAAAGTTTGGAGTCAGCATGAAGTAGAAAACGGAAGAATAAAAGGATTAGTTCAAAATATACAAGAAGAAGTTCATAGGTTTTGTTGTGAAGATTTAAAAAGAGGATTTATATTAGATGAGTACACAAAAAAACCAACATTTGAACAAGGATCCGGGACACAAGAAGAATTTTACCTACTAAATAAAAATGGTGAAGTAGTTGTAAAAAGTGTTGAAGAAATAATGAAAATAAAAAAGTAAAGGAAAGTAAAAAATGAGCATGATAAAATTTGATAAAGATGGTAATAAAATCAAACAAAACGCTGAGAATAAAAATCATTACTTCTCGACCCCAGATCATATTGCGGATATTATGGCTGCAGAGTTTGTAAAAATATATGACGGGTCTTCTAAAATTTTGGATATTGGTTTTGGAAAAGGTGAATTAACAAAAGCATTGATTAGAGCTGGCATATCTAAAGAAAATGTTGTTGGAATTGATATAGAAGATACTGGAGAGGCAACAAAATTAGGTGTAGAGTTTTATTGTGTTGATTTCTTTTCGCTTGATCTAAAACTATTTAAGTACTTCTTCTGTAATACACCATACAAGAATATGTTACACAGAACAATGATGGAAAGATGTGTGGATAATAACATGATGGGTGTTTTTATTGCTCCAAACATGCCATACCATAATGTAAAATGCAAAGTATCAAAATATATCAGCAAAGAAATATGGTCAGACGATTTTAGAAAAGACTTCAAATTACCATCAACACAGATTTCTATTTTTACAGTATTAGATAAAGTTTGTAATGATGGTGAAAAATTGAAAGCTGCTTATTTTGGAAGTGGATATGCAGAATTTAAATCAAACTATCCAAAATGTCCAAATCCAATTACAAATCTTCCAAAATACAATGGACAGTCGAACTCTTTAGTGTTTCAACCGTGCAATGTGTGGTCGGCTCCCGGTGTATTTACTGGAAAAGGGGCCGCATTCATTCACGACTGTCCAACAAAAAACGAAAAACTTATTACATATGACCGCGGAGGGAAGTTTTGGAAAATAGGAGATCCAAAAAACTATCCTTGTATTCAATATCGTGATGAAGAACATAAACAAAAAATATTAGACTTTTATAGACCAATATTTGAAACACATAGAAAGTTTATTATAATTCATTGTGAAAATTATATACCATGTCCACCAAACAATCTATAATAAAAAGGCTCAGATTTATTCTGGGCCTAATTTTATTTGACATCGTGATTTACAAACCAACAATTAAATCAACTAAATTTTTTTATTTTTAGGAATTCTATTATAAACTAATTCTAAAAACTCCAGCATTGGTCTTGTATCTGAATAATCTTCTGGAGTTGTTTTTATGCCATATTCTTCTTCAGCCCACAATAACATTTCAGCTGCATCTAAAGAGTCTAAACCAAAATAAGCTGGAGAGAGTTGTAATTGATCTATTGTTAGTGTTCTTTCGTATGTTTTTTGGAAGTGTTTTATAAAATTTTCCTCAAGCATATTATAATTTATTTTTCTTACCATTTTGTACCCCTTTTTCTCTTTTTAGTATATTGTTTACTTTATTTTCGAGGCACCAGTAAGATATTAAAGCACCAAAAGATGACAAAACATTTATAAACAGCACAAGAGAAATAAACATAAAAACTCTTCTTGTATCAATACCCGTGCAGACTCCTCCCAAACGATAATCGACATAGGATTTTATTGCAATCACAGTAATCAAACAAGTAACCAAAGGAAGTAAAAACAATCCTTGGATAAATCTTTTTTTGTTTCGTTTACTTATTGTCATTATCTTCACCAATAAACTTAGCTAATAACTTTTCAACATATTCCTTGTGTACTGTTAGATAATGTTCAGTCACCGTTGATACTATTGCAACTGAACCACAAACAATCATACGAGGAAGAAACAACCAATCTAAAAATAACCCACAGAATGTACCAATAAATATAGAACATCCCATAGTTATCAATGTTACTGCCCTCTGTTTGGTTTTTGTGTTCATAGCTTTACTCTTTACTTTTTGTTTACAGGATCGCTATTATAGTCTTCCTGTGTTGGCTTTACCCCTACTACATCTTCGACTTTTTTTACGAATATTGTAGGGATGGCAGATAGCAGTCTTTCAGCAGATAAGGCGGCAAATGCAACAATTATATATAACATGCCGTCTACTATGTTGAAATATGTGCAAACAAACCCGGCCAAAATACCGACAAAGAACGAAAGAACAATATTTACTAAAAAATCTAACTTTTTGGGAAAAACTCTGTCTCTAGTATAGGCGAGAATAGTCTTTACAGCACCTGCTAAGAAAGAAATTAGCGCAACAACAATTAGTGTTAAAAAGTCTTGTCCTGCGATAGTCATATGGTTTTTACTCTTTACTGTTACGCTTTATGTTTCTATTAGTATAATTTAGATATGCTTTTAATGCGCTTTTTCTCAATATATAGAACTTTACAAATGTTATTTTTAATTTTACATATAGATTTTTTTTGTTATTATACTGGTAGAAAATCCAAATAAAAGGAGTAAAAACACATGACAAGAACATTATTTGGAGCAGAAGCGAGAGAAATAAAACCTTATAATAGAATAAAAGGTATACAAAAACCGGTTTTACAAATAAAAGACGGTGTTGTAGTCAATCGTTTCAGTTCCATTGGTGAAGCAGGGCGCATGACAAACATATCATCTTCTGGTATTTCTCATGTTGTTCGTGGCAAAAACAACACTATTGGGGGATATGTTTGGAAATATGCCGAATATGATATGCCCAAAAGAACACTAAAGAGTAAAAAAACAAAAGTATCGGCAATAAAAAAAGTAAAAAAGGGACCATTCAAGGTTATTATTACTGAATTGTGTGATACAGAAGATGATGCAAAAGCTCTGTTAAATAGTTTAATTGGCAAAAACAGCACAATAAGTGCCAAAAATGCCAGAATAATTCAAACACGGCACAAAAAATAAAGGAGTAGACAATGCCAAAATCAGCAGAAGTAAAAAATATTACAACCATTGAAAAATTAGATATTTCTACATCAATGGAAATTGTAACAATATCAAAATTAGTAAAAAACATTGAAAACAACAAATGGGACACGGATCCTGTTTATCAACGTGGATATAATTGGCCAGCAAAAAATAAGCATGAACTAATTACATCCTTATTGAAAGGCGTTCCGTTGCCATTATTTTATTTGCGTAGTAATGGTGACAAATTTGAAGTTTTGGATGGAAAACAACGGTCTTTAACAATTTACAATTTTATTCAAAACAAATTTGCTTACAATCCCGGCAATGGGCAATTGATTTATTTTAGAAATCTGTCCAAAGAGCAACAACGTGAAATTTTAGAAACAAATATTACAGTTCGTTATTTGTTCAACACAAATGATTCTGCTGCAATTGATATTTTCATTGCATTACAAAACGGAAAACGCATCAAAACAGAAGAAATGCGTCATGCTTTAGGTGGTTCTGCAATTGAAACAATCAAAGAAATTTACGATAAAACCAACATTGGTAAAATTCGGGCATTTAGCAAAACCGCTGATTATACAAAACAAGAAACATTGTTGACAAGATGGATGTATTTGGAACATGTTTTGGATGCAATCGCCTATGATAAAAACGCTGATATTATTGATGATAATGCGTTATATAACATGGTTAAAGATTATACAAACAAAACAGTACCTGTGGCGATGAAAAATTTGATAACAAAACGCATTAAATCCATTATTTTTGCATTTAAGGATATAAAAAACGTTTTGATGCCACAAATGCCAATGGTTTATGGTTCATATTTGTTAGCCGCGAGATTACAAGATGAATATGGATTAGATGAAATAACAACTGGAAATTTGATTTTTGCATTTGCGACTTATATCCGCAATTTGCGTGTTGATTATCTTTCTAAAATCAAAGATTGGAATTTCAACGAACAATATTCAGAAGCAGATCATCAATGGTATAGATTGACAATGGAAAACTTTGGTAAACGAGGAACCGCAAAAACCGAAGTTCATATCTACACACAATGGTTTGAAAAAGTTTGGAAACAATTTGAATCATTGTATGGAAAAGAGTTGAAAAAACCAAAAAAAACATTGCATTTATTTTAAATAAAACGCCCCGAAATGGGGCGTTTCTTATATTTTTATACTGTTTTCTTTGAAGTCATCCTTTTTATTTTTTATTTCCCCCAACAGCAATTCTTTTATTTTACCAGCCGTAGGTTTTTCTCCCAAGTATTCTATTTGCTTTTGTATTACAGCAAAATCTCCCGGGGTTGCATAAGATATATTTGCTTCATTTTCTGTTACATCAATATTATAAAAAGTTTTGAACGCCTCTTTTACTTGTGCTTTTGTCATATATCTGAATCCAACCTTGAAAACAAAACGTCTTAATGCGGCTTGATCCAAAGAGTCCATAAGATTTGTTGTTACTATTACTGGTGTGGTTGCTGCTTCTAAATTTTGCAAGAACTGATTTGTTTGACTGGTTTCCCAAGATGCTCGATTAAGTCTTCTATCTCTCAACCAACAATCACCTTCATCAAATAGCAATATTGCGTTGTTTTGTCTCGCCTCTTCAAAAGCCTTGTCAATATTTTTTTCACACTCACCGGCCCACATACTTTGAAGATCACTTACTTTTTTCTTTATAACACGCATCCCCAACTTTTTACCAAGAAATTCAGCATAGGCGGTTTTCCCTGTTCCACTTACGCCATATAAAATCAAAGACCAATCATTTTTACCAGACTTGATTATGCCATTGGTGATTGATTCAAGTTTTATGTCAGTATTTGCCAGATTTTGATTATATCCATGCATCTGACTTCTATTTATATCTTTTGGTTTTTTTGTATTATAAGATTCGGCATATATAGAGTTTTTCAATGCTTCATATAATAGATCTTGTTTTTTTATGTTTGATAATTTATATGTGTTTAGACATTGTTTTATTATTCCTATTGATGGTTGTTCTTGTTCAATTAGGCGTTTTACTCTTTCGTCAAGTTTTATTCCTTTTTCTTGACACATTTTTTCAACCAAAGAAGATAAAACACTAGAACCAATAGTGTCCAATTCTAAAATATATGAAAAACGTCTCAAAAAGCTCTGTTCAATATCCCACAAAGAATTGCATGTCCAAATTACAGGAGTTGTGTTATTTTCCAAATAATCATTAATCTTTTGTTTGGATTGACCATCTTTTTCTTCTTTACGGAAAAAGTCCTCGGCTTCATCATATAAAATTATTGCATTGTTGTTGTTTTTTAAATACGTTTGAAGCATGTAATACATATATTTTCTTCTTTTTACATCTTCTTTTCCTTCTAAATATCTCATTGGACATGATGGATCTTCTATACCTTGAACATTATAACCTTCAGCACCACAGGCATCAATTAGTGTTTTGGACAATTCTGTTTTTCCAGTTCCAGGTTTGCCATATAATAAAATATTAATTCCCTTTTTTTGCTTTCTTAATGCGTTTTGTAAAACACTGAGAATATAGTCTTTTTGCTTTACATGTCCAAAATCATCCAATGAAAGTTTTGATTTTTCAGTTTTTTTGATAACACTATTTAAAAAACATTCTTTTCCAGATTCTATGTTGAAAATAGGCTCTAACATATCACTGTTATATAAAATTTTATCATTTTTACCCTTGCAAAACCATATGCTACAAAAGTTCGATGACATTATTTTTTTATATTCTTTTTCTGTAATTCCAACATGCAACATGACAGCTTTACGTGTATTGCCACCAGATGCACCATAAGAAAAACATTTGATATTTTTATATACCAAAAATCTAATTACATCTTTTTCTTTTTCATCTTTTACACCAAACAAATCAAGATAAATATCAAGATTTTGAGTATAATATTCTTTTTTGTTTGGATTTAGTTTATCAATTTTTTGCTGCATTGAATCGATAAATTTTGTATAATAATTTTCAATCATCTCCCGCACAATCTTTTTTTTGAAAAATTGTATTATACTTTCTGCAGGCAAATTCCCATTAGAATCATTCCACTCTTTCAGAAAAACTTTTGTTTCCTCTAATGAATTTATTTTACATTCAAAATTATAAATACTCTCAATATTTAACTTATGACAATTAGAGGCCAAAAAATACGCAAAATTAGAAATATCCATAAAATTCAGCAACCAACGGGAGTAATGTTCCATACTTTTATTTCTTTTTTTGTATGGTTCTAAATATGCATTTTTTTTGTATTTAATAAGCTGCATAAGTTCAAAATCTTTTATTCTTTCTTCTATGCTGTTGTCATCATCTTGCGCCCTTATTGGTCTTTCTTCTGTTTCAACTTTCAGAGAATTCCAATTACCAGCAAACAAATCTTCTATTTCCTTAAGCGTGTGTAAAACAATACTAAAACTAAATTTTTTGAGTTGGTTTTTCATACAATCTCCTTTTACTTACTCCCACATTATAAAGAAAAAGGCCCAGAATTACCAGACCTTAATCTCAATTAATGTAACATCATTTAATCTTTTTGGTATCAATATTTCCAAGCATGCTGACATTAAAATTCGAATTCTCCAACATATAATTAATCAATTCTCTTATTTCTCTGTTGCTACGTTTCAAAATTCTTTTTTTCATTTTTTCAAGACTTGGATAATCGCAACATATTGAATTGTATCTATAGTGATTATATGAGGCAACATCTTCTGCTTTTATTTCTTTTGATTCATAAATATTTTTTACCCTTTCAATATCACTATCTAATATTAATTCACCAGATTTTATATCAGACATTACGCCTTCAAATATTTTACAAAACTTGTCCACATTTTGAGATTCTGTGCTTGCTTTTATCATAGAAACAAGGCACTGATCTTCCATTACCTGTTTGTTATAATATGGATCTGTATCAATATGAAATCCATAACACAAACCATATTTTTCTCTAATTTCGCGATATAAGATACTGGATAGGCCATCAGACAAAATATTGTTCAAAAATTCTATTTCTTCAATATTAAAGTCTTTCATATCATATCCATAAGCAATCTGAACCTGTGATGTTTTCTTTTTCTTTTTATATACTTCTTTTTTGAATACATCGCTCTTAATAAAAGATCTGCGTCCTTGATAAGACATAAAATTCCAGGCTTCTTTGGTTGTAATTGCTTCTTCACGATTTTCAATACAGCCATAATATTTTGCAACAATCTTTTTTATGGTAAGAAATGACAATCTAGAACAAACAGAAATTACCATATTTTGAGGGTTATAATATTTTTCGATATATCTGTTTGCTTTTCCAAGAGTTATTGTTTTCACGCTTTCAATCGTTCCAGCTACAGGTTTCCAGTTATAAAACTTATTCCACCAATTTTCTTCATTTATTACCGCCGGATGATCTTCGTACATTGCAATTTCTTGACATACCACATCACGTTCCATTTTGAATTCTGATAATTTTATGTCTTTATTGAACAACATATCAGCATAAATTTCTGCACACTTTTCTAAATGCTTCGGTAATACATCAAAATAAAAACGAACATTACTATAACTTGTCCATGCGTTTATATTGGCTCCAGTTATTTCTAATTCTGTTGAAATCTGTTGTGTTGTACGTTTTTTTGTGGATTTAAAAATAAGATGTTCTATAAGATGATTAATCCCATATTCACCTTCTCCTTCTAATAATGATCCGGTACCAACATTTACTTGAAAAGAGTCTAAATTATTGTATTTATTCTTTTCATATAATAATACTAAGCCATTTTTGAATTTATATTGTTTCATACTTTATCTCCTTTTATATTACCATTGTATCAAATTTAATTACAAACTCAAGCTTTATAATATGGCAATGCTTTTCTATAAGATTGTTGTAATTGAGTTTTTAGCATTCCAATCTTAGCTAAACATACTTGCCGATGATGGTTGTCTTGTTGTTTTTCTAGATTTTTCACCCCTCGTAATAATGCCGCCTGTTGTTCTGCTATTGATGGTTCTTTTTTCTTCTTATGTCTTTTGCCAATTCCAAGTTTTAGTTTTTCTTCTTTTTTGATTTTTTCTTTTGCATATTTTATTTCAGAATTTACACCGGCAAGATAAGATGTTCCAAGCTCCCCAGTAGCAATTTTATATAGCAAACGATTGATTTCTTTTCTTAGTTCAGTTTGTTTTCCGTTTGCATCATACATTAAATCTAAATTATTATTATAGATAGTGTGACAATGACGTAATTTAGCAATCTTCTTATTCAAAACAAACATATCATTTACCATTCATTCACTCTCTTTGTTCTAGCCAATTAGCAATAAGTCCCATAACAACCCAACCACCAATCCAACCAAAAACAATCCAGCCAGTTTTCGCATTATTTGTCATTGATGCTTCTTTTAGATAATCAAGACCTAAACCTACAAGCCACAAAAATACAGCTATGACAACCAACATAATACAAACATTGCGCATTGTTTTAGTCATTGCTTCTCTTTTTCCTCCATAATTTTGGTTCTTTAAATCCACCTAATTCTTCATTAAATAAACCACGACCTTTTTCTTTAGCACTTTCAAAAGCTTGTTTAAATTCTTCACATTCTTTGCCACCAGGATAAAACCAAGCATATCCATAATAAATCATTTCATAATTATAGGTACCCCAATATGGATATGTATTCCAATATGAATACTCTTGACACATACCTAATATTCTACCATACATATCATGTTTTTCATATTCACACCATACTTCATGTTCATTGCCAATTAAACGTTTTAATGCTTTTTTAGCTAAATCACCACAATCAGTCTCATTATCTAAGCAATACTGAGTCTTTCCACGATAATTGCTTTCCGGAGTATCAACACACAATAATCTAATCTTTTCTCCGTTTATTTCTATCGTATCCCCATCTATAACTCTTGCTTTGCCCCTTATTGTTTCAGCACTTACACTCCATGTCAAAAGCATAACGGAAATAAAACCTATCAATAATAAACTAATACAATTCATAATAACAGTAAATTTCTTCATATTTAGTCTCCTATCTTTTCTAATTCTTCAATAAACTCTAACTGGTCTTTCAACTTTTGCCCCTCTTCCTTGGCAAAACTTATAACATCTTTTTTTGTTTCGGACTCTAATAATTCTAAAAATTCTTCCGCATGATCGTTCAAAAACTTCATAACACAATTTTCAAATATAGGAGCCGCATATTGACTTACATTGCATATCTTCTCGGTTCTTTGCTCTCTTTTGTTAAATAAATTTATATCGATTGTTGTGTTGATCTTAAAACTCAAACCAGACTCTCTACCAATGCCATATGAATAATAATTACCAACACCTAATATATAATTCTTTTTGTTCTTTTTATACTCCGATATTGTTGCGCTGATGATTTTATATGTTTTATGACGCTCTTGTAGACTATAAACGTTTTCAATACGAGTAGAAGAAGATTGATAACCAGTAGTATAAATAGGACTACCACAATCTCCAATAATTTGTCCCCAAGAACCAGAAGCATCTATGGAATTATCTACAGCAGTTATGGCTCCAATGGTTCCATTTATATTTGGTACAGCAATACGACTCATAATTCTTCTCCTTTGTTTTTGGTCCGTCTGGGGGGACTTGAACCCCCACGGGTTTCTCCACAGCATCCTTAGTGCTGAGCGTCTACCAATTCCGCCACAGACGGATAAAACTGGCACCCCTGCCTGGATGTGCGCCAGGATCGTATCTTTAGAAGAGATAAATGCTATCTATTACACCACAGGGGCTATATTTATATAATAGCATGTTTAATTTTTTTTACAACTTTTTCTTTTATAACATTTTGAATAAAATTCTGGCATATATTTTTCCATAAAACGTCTTACTTGTGTGTTTGAAATTTGAAGATTTTTTGACACTTTGGTGTTCCAACCAAATTTTGAAAAATTTATGTTCATATTTTGTATTTTTTGAATTCTTTTTTGTATTTTTTCCTTCGCTTTGTTTTCTCTATATTTTTTTTGTTCAATAATTTTTTGTTTTTTAGATAATTTTACATCTTTTTTATATTGATCAATATTTATCTCTTTTAAATTATTTATAAAACCCAAAAGATCAACAATAAAATTATTATTATAAACCATTGCATAATGTATTTCTATTAATTTTATTCCATGTTTTTCAATAAGATCATGTCTGTTTTGATAATATTTTTTTAAATTACCATCTTTTGTGTAATGTTGATTTCCGTTCACTTCTAATCCAATATTTTTAGATGGAATAAATATATCTATTGAAAAAAATCTGTTTTCTATTGGCGAAAATTCTTTTTCAAAAAAAATATTGTTTTTTTGTAATATATTTTTTAAATGTTCACATGGTTTTGATATAAATTTGTTATTATTTTTCCATGGATGCAAATTTGGATGTTCTTTTAGCCATTTTTTTCTTTTTTTAGACATTGATTTTTTATAATCATCAGTATGTTTTCTTATTTCTTTTTTGCAATTTTCATTATCACACACTTTACTCCTGTGTTTTTTGTTCCAAAAAATTTCTTTTCCACAAATAGCACAATATCTGTGTTTTATTTTCAACACCCCAACCCCACGATTTGGATTTTGTTTGCACCATTTTGTATGTGCTGCAACTTTTTTGGCATTTTCAAATTTTTCATTACAATATTTACAATTAAACATAATACTTACCTTTTGCTGGATAAGTATTAGAACTTATTTTTCATACTAATGTTTGAAATATTTAATAAAAAATACCACATATAAATGTGGTAAAATATGATGGTGGGCCACCCTGGTAACGCTCCAGGCCAATCGAAAGATAACGGATTTACAGTCCGCCCCACGTCTTTAGTGGAATAGTGACCCAATAAAAATGGTGCCTGTGGACGGGCATGATCCGCCAACCTTCCGATTACAAATCGGATGCACTACCAATTGTGCTACACAGGCGTGGCTCCCGCTGTTGGCTCCGCCCCAACAACCTTCTGATTAACAGTCAGATGCTCTACTCATTGAGCTAAGCGGGAATAAAAATGGTAGTCCTGGCGGATCCCGAGACCGCATTCTCACCTTGAAAGGGTGGTGTCCTTCCTTTAGACGACAGGACCACTGGTGGAGCTGATCAGACTCGAACTGACGACCCCCTGCTTGCAAAGCAGGTGCTCTACCAACTGAGCTACAACCCCAATGATTATGATAATCTAATAGAACTACAAAGTCAAGAAAAATTATTTAACTATCTCTACTTCTGTTCCTACTTTTACCATTTTTTCAATTTCTAATATTTCTTCTTTGGTCATAACCCGCACACACCCAAGAGAACCATCAAGTGGAAGTCCTTCAATCCAACCATGAATACCGATTGAGTCTCCTGGCTTACATCCTAATTCTTTTGCTTTTTTTATATCCTTAGCTTGTGGATAATCTAAAGCCAAGAATTTATAATATTTAGAGTCACGTTTTTCTATAATATGGTAAGTGCCTTCTGGAGTTTTTTTATCGCCATCACATTGTTTAGCGCCTTTGTTTTTACCAGTTACCACATTATAAGACTTGACTACATTACCATTACAATCAATTAGGTGCATTTTCTTTTGAGATTTTTCTACTAAGATTTTTTCTATTTCACAATTTGCATTTCTAACATATTGAGGATACAAGACACCATATTGAAAAGCCATATTGTTTGCATTAGCTCTAGCAGAAACACCAATACCAACAATAAAAAATATAAGAGCCCAAAAGACCAACAACAATGTAAGTTTTATTTTATTATCCATTTTTTACTCCTTTGTTTTGACTCTTATATTGTAGTATTATTTAATTATTTTGACAAGACATTTTACCACCACAAGCAATGATAATATTTTCTGAATAAGTCCATAGATCTCTCACGCATAGCCCAAACAACATCATCTACATTTATACCAAAGGAACTACGATTATCATATTTTCTCCATGTTCCTACTTGATTCCAGATTGCTTGTTTTTCCTGAACGGTTTTTGCTTTTTGTATTTTTTTATTCCATTTATTTGCTACAGGTTCCCATTTTTTTCTCCAAGCATCCCAATCATCTTCTTCCAATTTCATATCATTAAAACCGTCAGCCATTTCGTGTAAGATATTTGTCCAGCGTTTTATTGCTCTATCCCAACATCTTTGTCTTTCTTTTTTATTAACTAATTGATGTTTCATTGCGTCCCATTCATAACCTTTATTGATAGATACTCTTTGTTCTTCATCTAAAATTTCATTTGGAACACTCAGTCTGCCTAAATCATAAGTATAAGCAAAAGCATTAAGTCTTGGAGCTATAAATTTAGTAAAAGTATAATCAAGACTCCAAGTGTCCGAAACATCAAATCCTTGTTTACGTCTATCTTTCCACATTTCCCAATATTCTTTAGTAAATATACTTCTATCTTGATATTTGGGTGTTATCTTCCACAAAAAAGAACGTATACTATACCAAATATTACTAAATGTTTTTTTCATTTTAGTCTCCTATTATTTTTTTCAACACTTTATTGTCTATTTTTCCAGTCTGCCATTCATAAACACAATTCAACATAGCCGGTGGTAGTCCTTGTTTTTTTTCATGATTACTAATTCTCAAAGTTCTACCATCACCAAGATCAATATAACTAGAGATCAAAATAGGTTCTTCACATTCGATTTTTAGCATTTTACCTTTATATCTATGCTGTTGTCCTTTTCTAAACCAAGTAGTCTCAACCCTGGCAAAAGGAATATCAGTTTTATCCAATATTTCTTTTACCACCGAGTCATGCATTGATAAATATTTCTGTACATTTATTTTCATGATTTATATTCTACCACATTTAATAATATTTGCCAGATCTTTTTACAACTGAATCCAAAAAACATAAAGCATTATAATTACCGTATTTTTTTATGCGCTTCTCAATTCTTTCACACATAACTGGAGCTGTAAAAGAGTTCACACCGCCCATAATTATTGTATTGCCTATGATGCTTTTTGAGTCTTTGGCATACTCTGGACACTGAATTCCAAACATTATTTCATCATCACTCAAATAAGAGTTTAAACATATCCACAGGTCTTCACCACCGAATTTTGTTTTTCTGTAGGTGCAAGTAAGGGCCGGATGGTGTTCTTTGAGCCAGTTTTTGACATAAGATCTTCTCCACTCCATCAACTCTTTACCTGTATCAAATTTAGGTTCTTTAGTTTTCATTTCAGTAATTCCCTCATTGTAGTAAATTCTTCTGGTGTTGATCCTCTCCATATACAATAGTCTGTGTCTTTATAGTGATATATTTTTATCAGTTTTTTTATATCATTGATGCCTTGAGCAGCAAAATACTTATCAATATACGGAAACTTTATAATCCAATCTCCAAAACCACTTCTTTTTATTGTACAGTGTTTATAAAAGTTTTTACCATTCCACATCAACTCACAATTATCAAAAGCCGCAGACAAACATTTCATTCTCGTTATTACTTTATCCATTTTTCTACAATAAGATTTCAAACTTTTTTCGCTTATCTTATCACCATCAAATAAAAGACTATAATACATGGTAAACTTAAACATTGGATTCATTCTACACTCTAATTTTGGAAAAACAACAAAACAATCTAAAGAATTTCCCATACAAGCATAATGACCAAATTCTATGCCATATCTGGATTCTAAATAATCTTTTGTTTTTGAGAAGTTTCTAATTTTACTCACTTGTTGTTTTGCCTTTGATAGAAATTGTTCATATGGATTTGCTAAAGATATAAAACCAAAAGGAATCAAAACACTTACAATTCTTTTTTTAGCGCGTAGTATATCATCTTTTTTGGTAAACATATCATATTTTGAGCTTATTATTAGTTTTTGTTGTTTACCAATTTTTTTATCTGCAACCATAACATAAACACTAATATCATTTTCTGGTACAACAGCAAACAACAAGTCCTCTCCCAAGTCCTTGTTTACTTCTTCTATTAGATCAAAAATATTTATAGCTTTTTTCATTTATCCTATTTTACTGCTTTTAATTAGATCCACAAATGTTTTATTGCATCCTTCTAAACTTTTTTCCCAACTTTCCATATTTCCCGTATCACTTGCATATTTATAACATTCGAACTTTATATTATTTTCTTTACATACATAACCAACAGCATACCCTTCCATATCTACTAAAGAAAAATTCAAACCAGTCCAATCTTCCACAAAGCTATCTCCGGTGCCCAAAACAACATTGCCATCCAAGACTATTTCATTGATTTTACCATCTTTTGTATCATAATCTCTTTCAACAATCTTACCAATACGAAAAACATTGAAGCATAAAGACTCACTAATACAACCAGCAGTCCCAATATTTATAATTTTTTCTGGTTGATATTTGTCTATAATGTGTTGTGTAGCCATTGTAGCTCTTACCTTACCAACTCCAGTATAAACAATATTAACATCTGGCATATAAAATTCTTCTTCACATGCCACCACAAACCATACTTTACTTTTTTTATTTTGCTCTTTTATTACCATGATAGTTCTTCTCCACATATTAGCTCACACATACTATAAAAATCATCTATCTCGTTTTCTTTGATTATAAATATTGTGTGTGTTCTTTCTTCTATTGTATTGTGCCATATTTGTCTTATTTTTTCAAACCCTTCACATTTCAATTTGTCATTCCTTTTCAAATCTGGCGCATTTAAATAATAAAAACCGCCTCCTCCTCCACCGCCGCCTAAAGCAATACAAGTAGCTGAATTAGGCCAAGATGTATAATTCAACACCACTCCACCAGGATTATAATAGTATTTATAAACAACCAAATAAACACTACCATCATCTAAAACAATAATTTTCCCATGACGGGTTAGATTTTTTAGAAAGAGTTTGTATATTTTATATCTTCTATCTGATTTGAACCTTCTTTTTTCTTCTTCATACTTTTTCCAAAACGCACTGGAATCTTCGCTGTCAATTGTCAATTTTTTATCCCATTCAAAATAATCTAAAAAGTCATATCTAGCCTTTACTTTTAGATCAATAATAAGATCATCTATACTTAAACAACTTGCAAATTCGTCTCCGTGGTAAGCCATGTCCACTATTACTGCCATGATTTTTGCCGAAGTTGCTTTTATGTTTCTATTTCTTTTATCTCTTTTTGCAATATAAAAACAAACACCAAAAGTTACAACAAAAACGAGAACATTTATAAACATCATCTTTATTTTCCACCTTTTACAAGTTCCAACATAGTTTCAATTTCTTCATATGTTCCAGTTATAACCAAATTAGTAAACGAAGTAAAATACCCAGGCTCTTTTTTTATTTCTCCTATCTGTTCTAGCCATTCTATTTCTTTATTTTTCCACAGATCCCAACTCAAAAAAGAAAACTCATATACGCCACCATCAAGCTTTACGATTCTTTTACTACATGTTACGTTTTCTCCTGCATAATCATTAAATAATTTTGCTAATTGAATTTTATCTTTATTATCTTCTAGTCTTTGTATAAACTGATAAAAGCTTCCAAGATCAACACAACCATTTTCATCTATTTTGATTATTTTTTCGTGTTCAAGCCACTCATAATCATCTAATAAATACAATGGACTTTCTCTTCCAACATTAAAAACACCAACAGTTTCTTCTCCAACATTACCACAAACATCAAAAACAAAATTACAAAGGCTATATAATTCTGGAAATTCTCTTTCAAATTTTGCATTTAAATCAATGCTTGCAACATATTTATTGTGTAACTTTCTCAAATAATCATACACACTAGAATATTTATATACAGAATTAGGATAAAACAAACGAACTCTTATATCGCTCAAAAAACTTTCTACCCAGTCTTTACAAAATTGTTCATATTCATCTTTATAAGAAAGTCTGCCATTTTCTATAAACTTACCATTAGCATTACCCCAAACATCTGAATTATACCATAAAACATTAGAAATACCAATATAACAACTTTTAGCATTATCTTCAATATTTGAAACAGAAAACAAATACTTAGGATCATTTCCAAAAGTCATAAAAATCAATATTTCTAAAATTTTATCTTTTATTTCCATATTTACTCTCCATTTCCAAATTATAATAACATCTTTTAATTAGTTTGACAAGATTTTTTCCAGCCACATATAAAAATCTTCAATATATCCATTTTCACCATCTAATACAATAATAACTTTTTTAGATAACGATTTTGCTGGGGGGTTATAATCCATAGAAAGTGGACAATATAATAAAGGATGATTGCTGCTGTATGAAACTTTAATATATTCTGTGACTTGGGTTTGATGGATATTTCTTATAACATACCAAACAACATTTAATTCACTATCAAACTCTATATCTAAAACATCTCTTATAAAAATTATCATACCAACAACTCCTCTAATACCTTTATGATTTTTTTTGCCTTACCTGTGCTTTCTATTGTAAAATCATTCTTTCTGGTTCTCAATTTTTCCAATTTTCTAAAGTCTTTTCTTGCTTTTTCTAACACTTCTTGAGAGGATTCTGTGGTTGTGCTCTGAAAAAATATTACACGCTTATCTTCTTCTGTCAAACTCATTACGTGCTCTGATCCGTCTAAAGTCAATTTTACCCTTAGCCAATAATTCCCATAGGTTTCATCCTTATAGGCTTCTAGTATTTTAAAAATAAATGGTATACGCTCTAACATTTATTCTATCAACCCCATCAAAACATCTAACTCTTCTGCATTTTTTACATACAACTTATTCCTATTACCAAACAACATACTAAGCTTTTGATCTACACTCTCCAATTTTAATTTATCGCTATACTCAAACTTTATACAATATTTGCCAGTTCCAGGGTCTTTCTTTAATATAAAATATCTACTAAAGAGCACTGATTTCAAATGATTACAAAAAACCGCCCCAACTGCATATAATTCATCATCAATATTGTTTATAGCCTCCGTCTGCTCAATTATAGAATCATTACCAATAATATCCAAACCCAACATATAATCAACCAAAGACTTATCCCATTTCAATTCTATATAATCTAAAGTTCGCCCATCACTAGCATACCTATTAAATTCTATATGCCCTCTTTTTTTCTCAATTAGTTTTTGATATTCTTGGTTCCCCATTATAATCTTTATTTCTTTTATTACATCATCCCAACCTTCTATAACCTCTTTCAGTTTTTCTATTTGTTCTATTTTATAATTTTCAACCCTAAACATCGTATCAAAAATATCAACTCTATTATTTTCGCCAACTATAATACACCCAGAGCATAAATCAAACCTATAACTTACATCCAGCCATCCGCTAATTTCCTTGGCTGCCTTCAAATCTTTCTTATAATACCCTGATTCAATATATTTTACAATTTTTTCCCAATTCATCTCAATAACCCTTCCAATATCGCACTTTTATCTTCTATGTTATCCAAAATGTCAAATATGTTCTCAAAACCATGACAAAAACTTACAAATCCAGCATCATCAAAAACCTTCTTACATTTAAATAATTCCCATAAACTACACTTTTCTATTGCATCATTTTCTCCAACATCCTCAGAAACACAACTCTCAAAACCAATAGCATACCAATTTATCCCATTTGAACTATATAGGTTCTTGAATTCAGTTATCCTTCTTTCATTCCTGTTACAATAAATCCAATGTCTCCCAACAGTCTCAGGATAACCACTGCTAAAATCTACAACAGCTCCAGTGTTTTTATATATCACGTTAATAACTCCAATAATGCATCAAATTCTTCAATACTACCACACCTCATCCTATAATTATTACCCTTATCCTTCTCACATATACTTATCAGCTTCTTTTCAAAATCAGTACACCAATCCAATCTCCAGTCTTTTCCCTTAAATACTATATTATCACCTTCTAACCTAAAATAATTAAACCACCCAATCTCAATATCAAATTTCTTCAATAACCGTGCAAATTCTAACCACTTATTGTATTCTTTTACCCCGTCTTCACCTTTGTCAACTATCCTACCCAAAAGCTTTAATAATACCCTTCCATCCATATAACTCCCACTGGTCCTAAAATAAAACCTAAACATACTGTCGTTTTCAAAATCTTCAAACCACAACTTAATAACAAAAGAATGTCCATCAACAACAGGCTCTAATTCTTTTATTCCGTACTTGCTTAATAATTTCTTGTGCTTTGATAACATCTCATTTGCGTCATAATAGTCTCTTATAACGCCCTTACTCAAACATTCTATCCTCTCTACTAATCCCGTATCACTTTTTATTAATCTTACAACTTCACTAATCGTCATGTTGTTTATTACAGGCCTGCCACAATTATCCATCTCGTGAAACCAACCGTAATTCAAAAATATCAAACCACCATAATATACATACAAAACACCCTCAGGTAAACCAAATAGCCATCCTAAGTCTTCATTATGCTTTACAATATGTTTTTCTTCATTTATCACCATATTACTATTTTACCATATTTAATTACTTCTTCAAGCCAATAAATATTCTAAAATATCCTCTTCTTTGTCAAAAATATCAGACTTAAAATAACTTACTTCCCCAGTTGAAACATTGCAGCCGCCCTCATCTTCAATATTATAACATACACACACCCATCCATCTACCTTATTAATTATTTCATTCTTTCTCCCTGTCGGACATCCACGCTCAAAATCCTTGTTACTTATTAAATCATCATATATCCATTCACCATTAGCACCAAAACTTATAAGATCATTATCAACTAAACATCCATACCCAAATAAATGCCTATAAATATTAATCCTTTTACAAATATAATGCCTGTGCCTGTCGTGATCATCAAAATACCCAATATACCTAATCAAACACCTCATCATCATCTCATTATCCCCCCAACAACCAATCTATATATTCTTTCTTGCCATAACCACCATCACAAAAGTCCCCATTATCAACTAAGTATCCACCAATTATTCCACTCTTCATCTCACATACTACTCTATTTGTTTTGCTGGCCCTTTTATGTTCATTTCTAAAACAATAACCTATATATCCTCTCCCGTCTTTCCATAATATCCAACTATCACATTCATACCATATACCTTGCTTCTTTGTTCCCTTGATTAAATGATACCAACAACCGCCTTTACCCCAGTCCTGTATCGCATCATATTCCCAAAAAAGATTCAAAGTGTCATAATCCCTCATCTTATTACCCTAACAAAGCAGTCAATTTATACTTATCACTCTCTATTATGTTGGCTATACTATACTTACCACCCTTACCACTCCCAAATAAAACAACATATAACCACCCATCTTTTTTCTCCACTCCCCCTAATACATAACTATAACCACTGCCAAACCTTATCCCATTGTCTCCCATTCCAATATAACCACCAACATATATGTAAATCCTCCCAGTCTTACTCTCGTCATTACTATAAATAAAATACTTCTTCTTACCACCCTCTAAAACACAACCATAATATCTTACTAATACCCTTCTCATATACTATACCTTTGCTTTCTTCAATAAATAAAACAATAACTCCTTTTTACCAGCTACATTTATATCAACCTTTGTCCTACCACCTAACCAATACCCCATCTCTACTAAGCAACAACCAATGTCTTTCCCTGATCCATCATACTTACCATCATATTCCGTCATCAAACCACCATCAATAAAAGATAATCCTAACCCATCACTCCAATATATACCATTCCTAGACTTTTTTACACCCCATAATAAAAATTCTTTTCTTCTACTCATAATGACTATACTCCTCGTTTGTTATACTATATCGCTTTTAATTCTAAACTCAAACATTAATTATAACACCCACTTAAAGAAAAATCTATAATTAATCAGTAAAATCAATAAAACATAATCCCACAACTTACCAATCAAAAATCCTATAATTGGCCAAATAAAGACTCAAAGGATCCAGCCCCAGAGACCACAAAAGACTGCATGAACTCAAAAGGACTTCAGAGACTCAAAAGGACTAACTACATCTTTTGCACTGTTAACTGGTGGGGGTTTCCAGTATAAGCCCTTAAAGGCGTTTTTTTAGTATATACTATTTTAATAGGTGTTTTTTTGCGTTTAAAAGCGTGTTTTTTGTTTTTGGTATAGTGTAAAGTTATAAAAAAACAAGCCCTTTAAAAGCCCGTTTAAATTGCGTTTATTATAGTTTAAAATTTTTCTTTAATAGTATAATATAAAGGCGATTAAAAAGTATATACTTAATTTTTCTTGCGTTTTTTTTGTTTTGTGTTTTAATTGACTATGTAAAGCGGGCGGGTGATTCGTTTTATTTTATCGGTTGCGACTTGACAGGGGGGCGGGGGCTTGACTTGTTTTTGTTTTTGTCAAGTTTTTATATTCCAGTCAAGGCAAGTCAAAAGTATATACTTAATTTTTCTTGCTTTTGTTTTTGATTGTGTTATATTGTGTTATGTCAAGGGGCGAGTGATTCCAAGACCAATATAGATTCAAGTAGATAGCAGATAATAACGAATTGGTATAGGTTATATTGTATCGGTTAGTTATTGCCTGCTATTTTTCGTTGATAGAAAGATAGTATGGGTTGGTTTAGAAAGGAGTAGAATAAAATGTATAACAAATTTTTGGATAGATTAAACTACAAGAAAAATCCAATAGACACAATCAACAAGGCACTAGATTATTTTTTCAATGTGTTAGGTTGTAGTTGTCTTATTGCGGTATGTGTAAAGTGGTCTATGGGGTTAATATTTGGTATGTAGGTCTATTTGCGGCGCTAGTAGGGTTATTATGGTCTATTAGCGGTGCGAGTGGGTAGTATATACTATGGTTGGTGCTATAAGCGGTGCTAGTCCAAGTATATACTAAAAGACTAGGGCTATGAGCGGCGCTAGTGGAACAACAAAAAACATAAAGGAGTAGAAAAATGACAAACTTGAATAAATTAGTAAAAAGTATAGCAAGACGGAACGCGAATCAGTATGATAAGGTTTATAGACGAGCGATGTATGAGCAGAATTTGTGCATACTAGCGGCGTTTGATGAATATTGTGTAGATAGTGGAATAACGATTAGACAACAAGAACGAATATTGAACGGCGTTTTGGCAGATGTGAGCGGTTTTTGTGCGATGTTAGACTTAGAAAAAGCAATAGACAAGAACCGTTGGAATTATGAACTGTAAATAAGGTAGGAGCGGCGCTAATGTGGAAAATCGTGAATAAGGTAGAATCGTTTAGGGCATATTTAGAAAACCTTAGACAAATGAGACACGAAATTGAACAAGAACATCTAAAAATAAAGGAGTAAAGATATGACGGTAGAAAAGAAACTGTTAGAAAGTGGCAAGGTTGAAGTAATAGAAACAACCGAGCAAGATAGATATGTAGGCTATTGTGAGTATGATGAAAGCGAACCTGAATTTGTGGTTGAGGACTTTAAAGCGAACAACAAAGCCTGGATAGGTAAAAATCGTGAGGGGTTTGAAAGGTTGGCTACTGATGAAAGTTGGGAGCCTGAAACTGGAAATGTGGAACAAGACATAGAATCATTTCAAAAATACCTTGACGAAACCTATGGAAAAGACAAATATGAAGCGTATGCCTTAGGTGCTTATGTGCATGGTATGGTGTCGTTTGCTTTCAATAAGAGTGACGATACAAGATGTAGATGGGATAGCGGCACTTGTGGTTTTGTAGGTATCAGCAAGGAATTGAAAGTAGATTTGAGTAGATATGCAAGTAATTTGAGTGACGCTTGGAACGGAAGTATTGAACGCCTGTATGTCTATGATAACTACAATGATGAACCTGTTGATGAAATCACTAGTCTATCAACACAAAAAGAAATAAACGAGTGGAAAGAGCAAATGAAAGAAAAGTATGGTGTTGAGGACTATAAAGATAACAATAGATACTAATAAAGGAGGTAAGTATGAAAGACACTAAAAAGATGGTATCAAATGTGTGGTTGTTATTCTTGCTAATTGTAATGACTGCGTTTTTGTTTGTATCAATACCTAACAATGCAAATATCGGACACTGTATTATTGCTAGTGTTTGTTTATTCTTAGCAACAAAAGAAATAAAGGAGGTGTAAAATGAACGACATCACAATAAAAGAAGTGGTTGAGTATTATTTTGACAAGCATTTACCTTTGACTAGGGTATATGACATCAAGAACAAACGAAACTACTTGAAACGAACCATTGAAAGTTATAATCCTGATACTGGTGACTTTACTATTAGTGGATGCAAGACAAAGTTTAATATAAAAGACCATTGGGGAGCAGAAATTGAAATAGAAAGTCGCAAAGACGGATGGGCTGATTTGGTTTGTGAAAAATATTTAGGACGGACATTCCAAGAGGTTCAAAACTACATCTATAACAAAATGGTGAGTGGTTATGATGATGTAAGTGTTGAGGACTTGGGTGGAAAATGGATGCGGTATAGTCCAAGTTGTCCTAAATATGTAAAACTGAATATTGATGGGGTTGAAGTTGAGGGAGTAAAAACCTATTCAACCGTCACCAATATAAAGTTAGGGGGGTATATATGTGGAGCAATTTACAGTAATACCTCAACAAGATGGGCTTATGAAGCAGGATTGGCAAGTCACGATTACTGTTTCAGAGCCGATGACTAAAAGTTAGGGTAGTCAATAAATAAAACCTAACAAAATCAACACCAAAAAACTAAAAAAAGGAGTAGAATATGGCTAAAAATCAAAACAATGAAGTAAATGTATCTCGTGAAATCAAAGAACTGATGGATTCGGGGATAGTCTTAAACAAATTACCAAGATTGATTGATTGTATGTATCGGGCTAACTTGAACTTGTTTGTTTGGGGTGACCCTGGTATTGGCAAAACTCAATCGGTAGAACAGTTTGTAAGCAAGATGAAACAAGAGGATAAAGAGTTTGAATACTTCTACTATCCTTTATCATCTATGGAACCTGCTGACTTGATTGGTATTCCTATGCCTGAAAAAGTAAATGAGTATGGTAAGGAAATGACTAAGACAACTTGGGCGATTCCTAAATGCTTACCAACAAATCCAAATGGTCGTGGGTTGTTATACTTTGATGAAATGAATAATGCACCTGCGGCTATGCAAAATGCTGTTCAACAGTTGGTTCAAGAAAGACGAATTGGTGATTACTTCTTGCCAGATGGTTATCGTATCATTGCGGCAGGTAATCAGTCAGGGGTCAATGCTTACTCAACTGAAATCCAAGCGCCAGTCAAAGATAGATTCGGGCATATATTCGTAAAAACCAATGCGGATGTGTGGTTTGATTATGTCTTAGGCTTGGATACAACACCAGCACAGGAAAAACCTTTTATCGCAGGAATCACACCAGAAAAGATTAAACAAATGGTGGCTGCGTTTGTAAAGCGTAATCCTGATAAGTTGTTTGATACTGATAACTACAACAACAATTCATATACATTTGGCACACCTCGTTCTTGGTCACGATTCATCAAGTTATATAGTATGAATACGGATGCAAGTTATGATGAAGTGTTCCATTTTGCAAGTATGTATTTTGGTGGAGCAGTATCAAATATGTTGTTGGAATATCTGAAAAACTCTGAAAAATATCAAGACCCAGCGGAAATCTTATTCAAAGGTAAAGGTTTTCGTGATGATGGTGATATAAACGGATTTTTCGGAACATTGACAGGTTGTATTGCCACTTTGAATCAGATGGACGAACCAGAAAAAGATGAAAATGGTCGCCCAAATAAAGAATCAAAAGAGGGTAAGGCATTGGTTGAGGCTGTGCATAATCTGTTTGAAGCCTGCCAGAAGTTGAAACGAGCGGATTGGCAAGCGATTTTGACTAAACATATCACACAGAATAATAAACTGTTGTCGTATGTAAGTCATAAAGATATTCAAGCAGTCGCAAAATTCTGCACATCTAAAACTAACTTCTAATAACATAACTATCCTGGGTAAGATATAAAACTGCCCAACAATTTATAAAGGAGTAAGTTATGGCAAGACTATTTACAGATAAAGAAATCAAAGCAATTATGAAAGCCTTGATGGTGGTGTGGCAAGAGAATGATGACCACGAACAGATAGGTTTAAATATGGCTAATGATTTATTGTGTAAAGTTGAGGTTGGTGATAAAATGGAATCCTTACTAAACAATGAGGACAACTATGAATATCACCTGCACGAATCTAAATGGTTTGATGAAAATGTGGCGGACTTGTTGAAAGAATACCACGAAAAAGAAATGGAAAAACAAATGAGAGAACAGGAGGCTGAGGAATTATCTGAAAAGTTGAATGTAAAAGACTTGGGTAATGGTATGATAAGTGTTGGTGTAGATGATAATGAACAAGAATGATAAAGGAGGTAAATATGGCTACTTATAAAATTGTAAAAGTATGGGGTGACCCGAATAAAAGAAAAACAACTATAATGACTGGCTTGACCTTAGAGGAAGCCAGGGAACATTGTAGTAGAGATGATACACACTTTACATGTAGCAGTGATTATAAAAAATCTTGGATGCATGTATTTTATAAAGAATAATAAAGGGGGTAAATATGCATCCAATAACTGATAGTGTAAAAGATAGTGTAAATGGTATGATGCTGTGTATGTTGATTATTTTGTTGATACTCGCAGCCGTCATTTGTGTAATCCTAAACTAAAAGGAGGTAAGTATGATAACAGTAAATAAAGACGAAATGCAAGAAGCCGTAAATACAAAACTGTGGATAAAGCATAGTTTCTTAGCGGCAATATCTGCAAGGGTCGGGGTTGAATTTGTAGAGTCTGACCACGATTCAATAGCCTGGACAGATGGTAAAGGTATTTATTTCAACTGGAAGTATATGGTAGAACACGAGGATATGCACGAAATGTCAGTTGATAATATCTTGTTTATAATCTGTCATGAAGTAGGGCATTTGTTGAATCTGACTATGGAAAGACGGGGTAGCAGGAATCCTCAGTTATGGAATTATGCTACTGACTACTCTATCAATTCAGACCTTGTAAATAACAGTGATAGATATGGTAAGCCTAAACCGATTGGTGAAATGTATCATAGCGACAAGTTAATCAAACCAGAAAATCCGAAAGGGCAATTTGGTTTATATGATGAAAAGTATAGAAATATGACTTGTGAGCAGATATATGAAAAACTGTTAGAGGACTTCAAGAAAGACCACGATGGCAAAACACCTGAACAAGTAGAACAAGAAATGATGGGTGCTGTTGGTAAGTGGTTAGAAAAACAAGCGAAAGGACAAAAACAGTTTGATGACCATGGCGGGCAAGATAGTATGGATGAAACAGACACAGGCAGAATCAAAGCCCAAGTCCAAGCAGTCCAAAAACAAATGGGTGGTCAAGATGCAGGTAAGGTTGATAGTTTCTTAGAACGAGCATTTGACTTCTTGTTTCAGGAACCTCCATTTGATTGGCGTGGTTTCTTATCTAACTATCTGAAAGCGTTTATCAAATCTGACTTTTCTTGGAAGCGTCCATCTCGTAGAAGTTGGGGTATGGGTAATATACTTCCAGGAACTAGCACAGATACGCATATCAAGTTAGGTATTGCGATTGATACATCAGGGTCGGTTGGTGATGAACAAGTGCATGAATTCTTGGCGCATATAGCAAAGATTATGCACAGTTTTAAATCATTTGACATTGACATCTGGTGCTTTTCAACACAAGTTCATGAGGATACCCTTGTGAATTATACAAAACCAACGCAGGATAAAATCAAAGACTATAAGTTGGCATCCTTTGGTGGAACAACTATCGCATCTAGTTTCGATTGGATAAAAGAAAACAAAAAGAAATATGATGTGTTTATTTGTATGACTGATGGATATGACTGTATAGATAATTTGAAATTTGATTATTGTCCTGTAATATGGGGAATCACTGGCAACGATAACTTTCAAAATCCTGTCGGTGTAAAAAGAGCAAAGACCATGCGGTTGGAGTTCTAAATAAACCAACAAAGTCCTGAGAGAATCAACACCTTTCAGGACTTTATAACTAATAGGAGTAAAATATGTTTAATAGTTTTAGTGAAGTAGCAATGTTGAAAGATTTGTTTGTGTCTAAGTTTGATGCAAATAAATTATATACAACAATCATAAGCACAAAAACCGGACATCTGTTGGAATTGTTTAATATAAAGCAGATAGACAAATTGAAACCCGAACAAATAATGGAAATAATGGGTAAATATAAATTGAATGTAATCAGAGCATATAATAAACAAACATCTCACAAAATCTTACAACGAATTATAGACTTTTGTTATGACCCAAGTATCAAGTATGAATCAAAACTAAAAGTTGGTATGAAAGATTTAGATTGGTTCGTAAGATTAGTAGAAAACGATGTCTGTAATATTTATGAACTGTGGAGAGGTAGATTTGAATTGTCCCCAACAGCAAAAAAAGAATTGTTGGAAAAATACTCAGTCAAAACAATCAAATACTTTCGGTCAGATTTCAATCAAAAAGACTTCGCCAAGTATGCAAATAAGAATATACGCTTGGTTGAACTTATGAACAAACCATCATATGAACTGTTATGGAAATACTATACAGAGAATGGTGGGTATGAAATGAATCGTAAAGTTGAAGTCGATTGTTATCCTGTTGATTTGCTGATTACTATGCTGGACAAACACGAACTAACACCAAACATCTTGAATATGAATGATAAGAGTGGTTTGTTAAGTGTCTTGTATAGAATCAAAGCAAATACAGACTGGAATAAAGACTATGGATTATCAAGAGTAAATGACCAAGAACTAATAAACTATGCGTCCTTGGTTGATAACAATAAAGAACTCTTGGAACAATATATCAGGAATCGTTTAGGTGTGGCAGAGAACAAGGCTTAGTGGTTTCCACAGGCAGGTTTTCTATTCTACTCCTAACTTAGAGTCCTGCTGTTGGCTCGCTTCTTTCTGTCTTTGCGAGTTGTGGAAAAAAGACAGAATCAACAATAAAAAACCAAAGGAGTAAGTCATGGATAAATTGACAACTAAACAAGCAATAAAAGAAGTGCTTATGAAATATTTTGACAACAATGAACAGATTACAGATGAGTTGTTGTTTGATGGGAAAAAATTAACATTAGAAGCTTATCAATTATTACGAGAGGCGACATCAACAAGCGGTAGAGTTGCGGATACCTTAGATGTGTTAGGGTATCATTGTTATATTGAGGCTGATGTGCGGGGAGATTTAAGTAAAGATGGATATGACATTGAACGAAAGAAAGTCCTAATGCCAATAATCAACAAGATAACAAAAAAGTTAGAAAGTATTGTTGGTGATGGTTGCTATCTTATAAGTGATTGTATTTCAGGTGGTAGAGATGGTTATGGTGAGGGAGTGCACTATGGAAACTACAATCATTCTTGGGGTAGTGATACAACAAAAGAGTCCATAGATATTTGGGTGTTTGACCAATGTGCTGCAGCTTTGGACTTTATAGAGGAAAACAACGAAGTAAAATGTAAATTGTTGTTTGACAGAGATTAATAATAAAGGAGGTATAACCATGAAATTTTATTTAGTATATCGTCAAATCAAACCAGGACATGAAAGTCAATATCGCACACAAACCTTTTCTAAACAAGATATGGATTGGTTTGGTGTTGATGAAAAAATGGCATTACAACGGTTTAGAACAATAGCAAGAAACTGTGGTGATTATTGTGTTCCTCATATCAAATGTGTAGATTTAGATGCTTTACCAGAATATCAAGTAAAGTCTATGCAAGATGAGCAAATCAATGAAATCACTAAAAAAGTTATTCGTGCTTTATTTGTTCGTGCAAATTCAAGGGCTGTCACAAATCAAAAAGGTGGAGTGACGATAAGTTTTACAGTGGATGATGTTGATGAAGCAAAAACAAATCACTATGGAAATACTAATTGCTCATTGATACATAACAGCAAAGCAAATCGTCATTATGTGGCAGAGGAAGCATATAATAAAGTCTTTGGTATTATATTGGACAAGAAAATGAAAGGTGTAGATATATTTGTTCCTGTAAAGGTAAATATAAATGGAAAACTGTTCAAGAAATATCGACCATCTAACGAAAACTAAAAGGAGTATAAAATGATAAAGGTAAGAGTATGGTGGGCAAGTGGTATGGGCGGAGCAAAAACATACACACTAAAAGAATTCCAAGACCTTTATAATCAAGCAGAATATGATGTGTTTGATAAAGTGAATGGAAACCAAATAGAATTTATAGTAGAATAAAGGAGTGAAGTATGACAACGAAAGAATTTTTAGATAACAGTAAAGCAATGGGTCGTGATAATAGTGATATAGAGTTTGATAAGTTTGAGAACCCCAGATACGATTTATCACAAAAGAAGTTATCGTTCAAGGCATTGGCAAAAGGGAGCAACAATAAACTGTATAAGGTTGAGGTTGCTTTCTATGGTGTTGAGCCTGGGAGTTTAACTACTGACGATTTGGTTGCGGGTAAGTTTCCAAGACCAAAAGACCTGTTAGATAAAGAGATAAAGGTAGATTGTGATTGCACTGACTATACTTTGGGCGGTGCTTTGAAAGGTAATCTGCATAGTGGTTGTGCTTTATATACCGATAAGGTGCTGACTAACTATAAAAAGAAAACAGATAGACCTGAAAAGAACGCAGAGAATATGGGGTATGGGTGTAAGCATATTGTATCGTTTATCTACTGTATCTTAGAAGCAATGAAATAAGAAAACAAAAGCCCTGAGAGAATACAAACCTTGGGGCTTTATCAACTAGAACTAAAAGGAGTAGAATTATGGCAAAGAAAGAACAAAAAATGGCTCTGTTGTGGTTTAAAGAAAATCATGGCACCTATCAGGGCAAAGCATATTTTTATACAGACTTGAAAGAATTGATGACCCAGTTGTTGTTGGGTGGTGCTTGGTATTGTTTCTGCAAAGAAAGCATTATAGCGTTTCAAGAAGCATTTGCAAAAGGTAATATCAAGGTATGTGTTGTAGGCAAGAATTATCAAAGCGGTAAAGAAAGTAGTAGGTTTGAATCTATTGCTGATGGTGAATACTTTGTAAATGATGTAGTAAATGTAAATAAGAATATGAATGATTTTGCACTTATGGATTCAAAAATTCGTGGAGCGCTGAGTTGGTATGGGACACATTGTAAATTAGGAACACCCAGAGACTTATTACCACACGAAAAAGAAATCATAGACAAAACATTTAAACAAGCGACTAGTGGGTTGAATGTAGATAATGTATTCAATCTGTTTGGTTTGTTGTGTTGTGCTAAGGATATTTGGACTGACTATATGGAAGGAAGAGCAATAAACTTTTTACCATCTGGCGAAGGTCTTGAAAATGACAAACGGCAAAGAACATATTTAGGGTTTGATACAGTAAAAATGTTTGACCCGAAAGAAGTAAAAACCAAGGTGGAACTCTGTGAGGCGGCAGCAAGAGAAGCGTTTAGACTTACAACTGCTTTGACTGGGTGTGAATTATATTTGAAAGACTATCCAGAATTAGACTTTATAGATGCTTTGATGGCTGCTAGGTTTTTGAGAAATGACGATGTGGAAATCAAAGAAGTCTGCAAACCGACAATGACCTTAAAAGAATTATTTGAGATTGTTGCGGGGGATAAAGAGAATGAGGACTTTGGGATTGCTGCGAAGTTGTTATTGGATAAGTATATGGGGAGACCAAAGGAAAACCATAGAAACATTATAAACCTTTTGCCTACCGATGGACTAACGGTTTTGACTATCCGGTTTTACCACGACAATATTCCAATGATTGAATTTGAAGGATTAGACCATTGTATTGTGTGGTGTGTAAATAGTGATATGGAAACCTATAATGTCTTTATGTGGGGTGAAACTGCTATGACTTATGAAATGATAGGTGATGTGCATAAGTTTTTAGAAGTGGTAAATAACAAATAAAGGAGGTTGAATTATGACCAGAGAAGAAATTATAAACATATTGAAAGAAAAAGATGTGCCAGTTAGTGCTGTGTTTTGCGATGCGGCGGGCGGAAAGTATTTGGCGTGGGGAGGAATACAGATACTTGAAGCCGTAATTGGTGAGGGTGTTATAGATTGGCATAAAGAAGAGTTTGATATGCCGAGCTGTAATGTATGGTCTAAGTTATTGGACTGGGTGAAAAAGAACGAACATATACAACTAATTCATTACAATACATCAAGCGGAATGATAAGTGTGTATGGTGATGAAGAGTTTAAGAATATGATTTCGTTGTGTGGTGGTTTCAATAATTATGTAAAAACAATAGGAGAATAAGATGGATAATATTGACTATATATATTTAGTTGGCAGATTTGATAATGTATATAATGTAGGTTTTAGATTGTGGGATTATCGTTCTGCAACTTGTGATTATAGTGAAGCGCAGAGTATTTTAATTGATGCTTGTAGAAAAGGTCATATGGGTGGTCAGTATAAGATATTCAGGGTCAAGGTTAGTGATATGAAAATGATGGATACCGACAAGACTTTGAGTGATTATACTTTGATTCGTGATAAGTTGCGTGGTGTATTAGAGCCTTTTTGCTGGTATGGAAATAATCTAACTAAGCGCGACAAACAAAACAGAAGTAATGAAGTTTTGATTCAGCGCGGGATAGACTTAAACACAAGAAAAAAGGTCATAACTATCTCATTTGAATTTAGTCTTTATGGTGCAATGGCTGGAAGACAAGAAGAGATAGAAGCAGACTTAGAGAAACTTGTAAAATATGCTATGACACCTAAGATACAAAAAGTTTTACGAGAGGTTGATACAGACTTGCGAGTAGAATTTAAGTTGTGGGGTCGTAAATTAGTCAAAGGTTTTATAACAAAAGGAGTAGAAAATGAAACCAAATAAAGAAGAACTGTTGAAGAACTACAATATAGACGAACACTTTCAAATCCCTTGTTGTATAGTTGATAATCCTAAACTTGATAAAATGCTAACGGGTGAAGGAGCAAAAGTAGCAAGGGAGATGTATCCAGAGTTTATTGGTTTTGATGCTAAGTTGGATAAAGAAGATAGATATAAGTTATTCAAAGTAGCGCAGAAAATAAACAATAATCCAGATGTAGCCTTCTTTACTTGTGTGGCTTCCAGAAACTTACAAGACTTACATATAGATTTTTGGGGGACAGATGATTTATTGACGGCTGCGAGATTGGTTGAAGAGAATGGGGAAGTATTGTTAGGACTCTTAACTAATGAACAACGATAATATAAACAAAGGAGGATAATATGCCAAACTGGTGTGAAAATCATATGACAATCTCAAATCCAGAAGTGTTCAAAGAGAAATGTGTAAAGAATGGGAACTTTTGCTTTGATAACATTATACCTCAGCCTGAACATATGAAACTCTATAACGACTTGAATATGAGCGAAAGTGATGAAAACCTAATGGAAGAAGCCGGAATAACTAAAGAAAGATTGGGGAAAGAACCGGATAATGATTTCTTTCGTGATGGGGTGATAGACTTTTTATATGCTAAAGAATGGATGAACAAAGAGGCTGAGAGAACAGGGGTAAAGCCTAGTAATTGGTATGAATGGGATTGTGATAACTGGGGAACTAAGTGGGATTTGGCTCATGACGATTGCAATTTGGACAATTTAGATGAGGCAATAAAAAACAACGAACCCTTTTATTTACAATTTGATACTGCTTGGGCGCCACCTGAACCAGTCTTACATAAAATGGCTGAGTTAGGTGTTCAGTTTGATTGGGATTGTGAAGAAGGTGGAAACGAAATCTATATGGAAGGTTATTCAGATGGTGAGACTTTTTCTTGCTATGATGTTGACCCACCTAGAGATGATGAAGATGAGGATGAATAAAATGAGCAGAACAGTATTAGTAGATGTGGATAGTATAGATTGGGATTTGGAAGACTTAGAAGATTATCCGGAGTTTGACGAAGAATTACCTACTATACTACACTCTTTTAAACTAACCTTGGAAGACTATAAAGAGAACACACCTACAAGTGAAATGGATGATGGACATGTAGAAGAAGTTTTGATGAATGTTTTGACTGAAGAATATGGGTTTAGTATCAACTTTATAACCTGGAACTTTGTCAAATACCGAGCAACATATAACAATAACAAATATGATGTGGTAGACATAGAAGATGGAAATAAGGTTATAGATACTTTTGAAACCTTTGAAGAAGCAAATAGGTTTATAGACAATATGTTAAATCTAATGAACAAAAACTAAAGGAGGCCGAAATGAATAAGAAACCTAAACTGTATTGTAAAAAATTGTATCAGCGTAATGGTGTCCAGTTTGCAATAGACTCTAACAATATTTTATATATTAGAACGTGGGGACAAGGATATAAAGGTTCTGGTTGTTGGGGTAGTTGGAGTGTGTTTGACTGTTCCTTCAGGGGCTTTGAGAAACTTTGTCCAGACCATGTAAGACCATTTGCTAGTTTTGATACCACTAATATTAAACCGTTGCCTGGAGAGTTTGTTGATACTTTGGATACTGTAATGGACTTATATGAAAAATAAAGGAGTATAAGATGCGAGTATATAAATTGTATTATCCAAATGAAGACTGTGAAGACGAGACTTGGAAAGATACATTGAGTGAAACCAATATCTATACTGTGGCACAACTAAGAGAACTGTGCGAACAATATATTAAAGACGATACTATAACGCCTGAAACTTATTGTGATGTAATGGGGATAGACTTTGATACATTTGATGTTGATAGCCTTGACCTTTCCAAAACAGACATCAGCACAATCTTAGACATCTTTGACGCGGATGGTTATGTGTGGGACTGGTATGAATTGCCGGAATATGAACCCACCTATAATCAGGATGGAACATATACGGTAAAACAACTCAAGCAAGATACGGTTTGTGATGCTGATGGTAAGCCTTATAAATTTGAGACAATCCAAGAAGCAAACAAATACATTGAAAACTTGAATAGCCTAATGAATAAAAACTAAAGGAGGATAATATGGAAAAGCGCTACGTAATAAAAGTGTTTGATAAAGATTACGGTGATTATACTTATATAGATGATACCGATGACTATTATTATCACCTTGCCAGAACAGTAGATATGGCTTTGTATTATCCCAACTTTGAATCTGCTGCGAAGGTAATGATAAAACTAAAAAGAGAACACCCTGATACTGAATTTGAGGTTGGGGAATATTATAACATGGAGGTAGAAGCATGAAGTTAGCAAAAGTTTATGAAGATGATATGTATTTGGGATATTTGACAGAAGAACCAGATACAGAACCTACATATGATAGAAATAAAGCCAAGAAATTTAAATCCAAAGCAGAAGCAGAAAAATATTTGGCCTTATATGATGGTGATGTGTTTTGTTTTGGCAAGGTAGTAATGGTAGAAGCAAACATATCAGACGCGCCATTATCAGACCAGATTGAAGACTTTATCCGCTGTTGGGTTGGAAAACACTATGGCGAATCTGAAATGAGAGAACCATCCTGGAACATTGAACTCTTGGCAAAACAACTGGCAAAGAAATTACAAACAAAATAAAGGAGTAAACTATGAAAAACGTATGCACAATAAAAACAATAGATGACTTGATAAAAGAATTAGAAGCAGCAAAGAAACGATTAGGTGGAGATGCTGCGGTGATTATGAGTCAAGATGAAGAAGGTAATTCGTATGGTGATGTGTTAATGTTTGAAGTTGATAACGCTAAAGATATGGCAGCGGATGATTACTACAGGGGATACGATAAAGACCCGGCAGTAAAGGCAGAGAACAAGAACCAGAACGTATTGATTATCTTTCCAAACTTATAAAAACTAAAGGAGTGAACTATGGCAAAAAATGTATATAATATTCGTGTAGAAGCAAATGAATATGAACCACTTGAAAACTTATTAGATAAAGCCGGATATGATTCTGAATTGCTGGAAACTTATGAAGGTGATGGAGATGATAACTTGGCGCGCGGGATAGATCAAATCAAAATATATCTGGTGAATGAAACTAAACAAATCATTGGCGAAGAAGATAATATGATGAAAAACGAAACTATCTATGTATTTGCCGATAGAGAACGAGCACTTGAAGAAGCCAGAGGGTTGAATAAAATGTATGGTAAAAGTTGTATCTTTAGTGAAGAAGGAGACTTTGAATCAGTAGATTATGATGAATGCTATACAAATGATTTACATTACTTTGAAGTTGTCTCTATGAATATAACCAAATAAATAAAGGAGGTCATTATGAGCAAAAGTTTGAAAGAGCAATTTGATGAAGCTATGGCATACGCAAATGAACGTCTTGGCAAAGAAAACAAAATCACTGAAAGAGTGTATGATGTTATTGAAGAAGCTACAAATGAGGGCAATTTTTTGGAAGAAGATAGGCTTTCAATTGCATTGAATAAAGACAAATACACAAACAAAAAGACAATTGCGATTTTGATTGGTGCAGATGTTGAAGAATATGAAATAACGATTAAGAGAGTTTTTCAGGATTAGTTTTCTAAACTTGGGTGATAATAAGGATGTAGAAAACAAAAACAACAAAGGAGGTAAATAATGAGCAAAATGACAGCGGAAGAATTGGCAAACTTACTTATTTCTATCTATGAAGAAACTATAGAAAAAACGGGTGGCGATTCGATAATGACTATAATGGCTTTAGATAAGATAATCGAAACATGTAGATCATTTGCAACAAAACAAAATAAAGGAGGTAAAGATGGCAAAACACAAAATTGAAATCGGAGAATTGGTATCTGTATATGTGAGTCAAACATTAATCATTGAATCTGATAAAGACATTGAGAATATGAGTGTGGAACAAGTAGCGGATTTATTAGAGAATGATGAAAAGACCCATGTTGTAGATACCTGCAGAAGTGATTATGATTGGACAACTGAAGAACATGAAGAATGGGATAAGTGTCAAAATGGTGGTTATAAATATCTGGAAAAAGTAGAAACAAAATAAAAAACAAAAGGAGTATAAAATGACAAAACAAGTAAAAACACACATTGTAGAACAGAGAGAATCAGATGGTATGTGCTTTCCGGTTGAGAAGGTATATGTAGTAAGACAATGGCAGCCTGATGAAAATTATATGGGTTGTCCTTGTGGGGTTTATACTGATTACGATACTGCTGTGAAGGTAATGAAACAACTGAACAAAGAGTATTCGTATGGTGTTAAATGGTATAAAGGCGAAAAGTATGTAAATTGTGAAGTAGGTGAAGATGATTGTTGTGGCGATTATCATTACTACGACATTGATACTTTGAAACTGAACGGAACAGACTGCTTATAAAAATAAAGGAGGATAATATGGACAGAGATATAATCACGCTGCAGAAACTTGGTAAATATGATTACAGAGTTTTGATAAATGGGTGGGTGTTCCTGGATGAAAGATTCTTGTTGTATGATAGCGAAGAAGACATTATCGATACCATCAGACAAAGAGTCGCAAAACACATGGGAATGAAACCAGAAGAAGTAGTATTTGAATAAAGGAGTGAAACATGACAGTGCAAGACATTTTGAATGAATTAGACTTGAATATATCTGCTGCGGGTATTGAAAGCGCGGTGAAAGAAAATATGCCGGGTTATGAGGTAGAGGCTTTTGATGATGATACTCAGTTGGGTGATTCATATAATACTGCTTCTGTGCTTATAACATTTATCCAAAACCAGGCAGAGAATAAGGTCTTAGAGGATATAGACTTGGGCAGTGTTCTTACTGAAGATGAATATGGCGGCCACTCTTATACAGTAGTTGCGATAAAGATTAAAGAAAATTAATTGACAAAACCTAAAAATTAATGTAAAATAGATACGAACAAACAAAAAGGAGTGTAAAATGTATCGTGTAGTTATCCCTAATAGCGGTATGGTTCTGGGTGTTTTCTCAAGCCATAACGATGCTGTAGATTGTCAAAGAAAGTATTACAGTACAGCAACAGCATTACAACCAATCATCGAACAATTCTAAAGTCATAAAGGAGGTATAATCATGGCAAAAAATAGACTGACACCTATAAAAACAAAACCAACACCAATCACTCAGAAGCGTAAGAAATAATGAAAGACAGGAAAGAAAAGTAAATAAACAAGAAAAATAAAGGTGAAGAAATGAAAAAAGTAAATGAACAAATTGTAATTACTAAAGAGAATATGGCTCAATATAGAGGTAAAGCTGGTAAATTGTATGTAATGTATAACGGTAAAACATTGAAAGAATTTATTACTGACAATGTGTATCCGCTGTATAATACGTTGAAGTCTTTATCTAAGCGTAGCACTGGAACATACTCTAAATTGCCAAGAAACTTTAAGGCAGTCTTTGTAGAACAATAAAGAAGACTAACAGAGAACGCGGGGATTTAGGTTATAGACTTAGATCCCCTTCTTTTTATAACAACTAAATAAATAAAGGAGTAGAATTATGGGATATAGCGTTTATTGGACACCTAAGAAACTAACAGAAGAACAAATACCTGCACAGTTCTGGGATGATTGTGAAAAAGTATTAGATAAGATCATTTCTAAAGGTATTATATTAGCAAGCCCAGATGGAACAGAAGTCTTAGATTTAGATAAGATTATAAATTATTGGGAACCGGAAGAGAATAGAGCACCTGGGTTATGTTTCAACGGATTCTTAGATCGAGGCTGTGAAACATTTGCGCTGGTCTTTGATGGTGAATGGAATTGTTGTAAAACCGCCAGAGAACCATATGACTTAGCGGTGAAATGTATCTTGATGTTAGCTGATAAGTATGATTTGTTAGAAAACGATGCCGGAAATCATTTGGGTGGTGATGGAGATAAATGTGGTTGGTGCTTCGATGGTGATGAGAAAGATCCAGAATACGTCAACGCGCAGAACCTAATGATAGAAATGGAATTAATCTAAAGGAGTATAAGATGTGGGATCAAAACAGAACAACCAAACATTCCTGCCACATCTCTTATGAAATAGTCAATAATAACAAAACATTCCCGCTGCCAATATTGAAGAAGTTGGGTGAAGTTGATTTGGCTTTGAGAGAATGGGGACTTGGAACTGCTAACCTTATGATTTGTGGTGATAAAGTAACGGCAGGAACATCGGGAGGAATAAGAGACCAATATGTAATCAAGCCTTATGAAGAGAACACACCATGGAGAGAACAGCTTGTAACTAAAATGTGGCAAGATAAAGCTGTTCCTATTGCCCTGATGTGTGTTATAATAGTCTTAGAAAGAGAAGGATATATAAAGGCTGTAAATGTAAACGGGATCGAAGAAGATGGAGAGAATAAAGAACTTTGGGAAACAGCCTGGAGTATAATATTGTCAATGAAGGAGGATAACAAATGAAGATAACCAACATACATCTGTCAAATAAGTGGCGTAAAATGAATAAACTCTCCCAGAAATTTATAGATGATTTGAAAGTTTATGGGGATTTTATCGAGGAAGATTATGAAAAAATAGGCTTGACGATGACACTAACAGTAAAAGAAAATGGTGATATAAAACTGGATCTTGGAGCTGATACTGTCTTTGGCTTCTTAGAGACTCATAATGTTCTTAGTATAAAGCATGATTGTCTTGGGTCTGTTCGTTGTTCACCTCTGATTCAAAAACATAATATCAACATCTACGCCATATATCTGCTGCTGGATAAATATGGATATGCTGGAGATAGTATCGTGGTGAATAATAATTATGTTGATATGGTAGAAGAAAACGTAATCCAAGAAGCACAAGCACAATTAATCAACCTACAACTAATATAAAGGAGGACTAAAATGAGCGACTTCGATATGATACAGACACACCTTCACCCAAACTTACGTAAAAATAAAGATGCAATAGAGGTGAAGGTAAATGATGAACTGACAGTCTTGATTTATTTGACAGATGATGGATATAAAATTGAGGCTTTAGATAACAACAAAACACTAATAACAGATTCTACAGTGGCAATGTAATAAATAAAAGGAGACCGGATATGTTTTTCAAAGAATATAGAATCAAACGTAAATATAACAAAGCAAATAAAATGCTGGAAGAACGCGGAGTCATGAAAAAGGTAGAACAATACGCGACACTTATGAGATTGGGTAAAGAGAATGAGGCCAAGAGAATACGTAAAAAAGCAGAAGAAGAAATAAAGAAGGTTTTGAAAGAAATTGGGATGAAAGACTCTGAACTAATCGTGATTCAAAACAATATCATAAACAAAAAATGGTAGTAGAATCAATAACCGCAAATAAGTCCGAAATAAGTATAAATGATAAAGGAGATAAAAGCAAGAAATTAATGTTTGGGAGATATAAAAAAACAGCTGTACCTTAATGTTTTTTAATGATATGGTTGTAAGCAAGATGAACAAAGGATTTTATAAACTTTTGGCAATCTATTAAACAACAACTCAAAGAAAAGGAGAGGAATTATGTCAGATATCTTTATAACAAAATTCAATAGAAAGAACTATACTGGTGTGACTGGAACCTATTCTGTTGTAGACTCTAGTGGAAATCCTGTACTAAAATCTAACGGAAAACCTTGGGCCGGCAGAACTTACTCTATGGGAAACTACTATGGTGTAATAATCGGGTCTGGAAAATATCGGAATGTTAGATTGGGGGCTACGTGGAAAGATGGGTATAAGATCAAGTTCGAACCGTCTAGTAATCAGCCCCCTAAATGTTAACAAAAAGATATGATTTAATTTTGACTTATCCCCATCATATGCTACAGTCCTTTTGATGGGGTTTCTTTTTTTACAATACTAAGGAGATATAACAAATGAACGAAATCAAACTAACCTATAATAACAAATCCATCCCATTATCCATCAGCGTATATACAAATGAAGAAGGTGATGAATTGACAATGGAAGCAGGCATGGGAGAGAATACAGAAATATGGAAATCTACCTTCTTCCCAGATGTACCAGATAAAGAAATGTATAAACAACAAAAAGTCCTGGATCAATTATATGCGCAGCTGGAAGAAAAACTAACCCAATACGTAAAAGAAAACTATCCTAACCTAAATATAGACTGGGATACTGTTAGATATGATGAACTCTTTTTGATGGATAATAACTTCAAAATGACTGTAATGATCAACGCCTAAACAAACCAAAGGAGGGATAAATGGCAATAAAACAAACAACAACACTCATCAATAACACACCTAAAATCACACAAAAACAACACATCTATAAAGTCTCTACCAGAATCGTATCAACCAAACATGCACCAGATGGGACTAAACCAAAGACTGTAGAAGAATTTATGAAGGTGGCTAAACAGTATTGGGAATTTGGTGTGGATATTAAAGAACGTAGAGGACCTGTATATGATGTCTTACCTTACCGCTGCCTATTCTCTACCCAAAAATTAGCAGAAGAAGCACGCCAGAAAATAGAACAAATCATGATAGACCGTAACCTCAAAATCGCCCAGGAAGAATATAAAAAGTCTAAATGGAAAGAAGAAGCAGAAAAATGGGGTGAAGACTATAACGAAGATGAAGGAGATATAAATGACTAAAACAAATAAACAAATCCAAGATAACCTTATGAAAAACCTGATCAAATGCCTAAATACTAACACCTCATTCTCTCAAGTTGGTCAAGCATTCTCTCAGGCCCTAGGAACAAAACCAATAACTAAAACATTCAAAACACCAAATAATACATGTAAACCTAATAAAATTAATCAAAATAAGAAAAATAAAGCTTGATAATATAATTAAATAGGCTTATAATGTATTCGTACTCAGCAAGGGGGATAAGATCTTTTTGGACTCGTTGAACGTTATTATTTCTTTTTCTCCAGTAGTCCAAATTTCTCCTTTCCTTCCTTTCATCTTATCCCCTCAGCTAGAGTAAACAGGCCTATGGTAGATTCCCTTTCCTACATTCTCTCTCCTCTACCATAGATCCGTTTGCTTGATGTACCCCCTTGTCTGGTTTATCTATAAGATCTTTTTATTGATATCTGTTCAGTCTTATAGAAATCCTCCAGTCTCAAGGACAAAAGTAGACGATGTAGATTATAAACATGTTGCGTAACCCTCTTAGAGCATAGACTAGGAGGGTTTTTCTTTTTCTTATCATCCTCCCATAAAACATTAATCTTGACACCCATCCTAAACCATCCTATAATCTACCGCGTGTTCTTGTTTTGACTGGTTTGTTTTACTTATAGTACCTCTTAGTCATTCATATACACACACAAGTCTTAGGTCCTAGTCTCCCTCCTACATTCTCTCTCCTCTAGGCCTAAGACATATTCCATAACTCCTTTTTAGTCCCAATCTTACTACTCCTAGATCGGGACTTTTCTTTTTTATACCCAAATCTTCATAATGTCTATACAAATGTCTATACAAACTTTTTAGCCTTATTTTTTCTAATCTATTGAATTTACTACATTTTTTATTTTTTACCCCTTCCTTTTCCTCTTAAGAATTTCCTTGCCTTTGTATATACATCTGTCAATACAAAACTCCCCTTTTTAGTCTTTTAATAGTCCTCTCCAGTCCTAATATAGTCTCTTTTATTACCGCATCATCTCTATATATTAGTCTCACCCCACTATCAACTCATAATAAAAAAATCTCACCCATCTAAAATCTAAAAATACAAAGTCTCCATAAACCTACTTTTTTTGACCGTACAGAGACTTTTATTATCTTGGGCCACAACTATACATTCAAGACTTTTATCCCATCTCATAGTCCATAAAAATAAGTCTTATAATAGTCTTTGGGCCGGACTGAATAAGACTTTGAAAGGACTAGAATTAAATGCGTGCTATGAGACTCAAAATGGACTTAGGCTTTGAAAACAGTTGTTAATTAGTCCTTGGAGTCTTTTTTCAGTCTTTTGGAGTCCCTTTTTATAGTCTTTTGGAGTCCTTATTTTGAGCCTTAGAGTCCTGTTATTCGGTGCTTTTCTTTGGTTTTTTATGTATTGTTATGTATAGTTATGGGTGAAGATGGTATGATATGGTAGTGTATGGTATTAAATGGGGTATGGGATAATTAATGTTGTTAGCGGAATTAAATATGGTAAAGTATAAGAAAAAAGAGTCTAAAACAGCATGAGGGGTAGTTTAGTCTAGTGTATATAGAGTCTTTTTATTGATATAGGGAGATGACACTTTACTGATGGGGTTTTGAGACTGTTTAGGGAATGAAATGGGTCTTATAGGGAACGAAGCACATATAACGAAAAGGGGTGATTAGGTATGGTAAAGAAAGTAGAACGTGATGGAAAGATTGGGGTATTGATTTCATGTGGGTATGGGGCTGGTTGGAGTACTTGGTGTGGGGTTCCTGATAAAGTTGAAGAGATGGTATTTAGTCCTGAGATTATAGAATTAGTAGAAAGGGGTGCAGGGGAAGAAGAGATAATACAAAAGGCGGAGGAATTATTTGGTGCAGACGGGTATTATGGTGGGGTAGATGGTTTGACGGTTATATGGGTTGAGAAGGGTAAGGTATTTAGGATTAGTGAATATGACGGGGCGGAGGACATTGAATTTTATAAACCGACTGATTATTATGAAGCTTGATTAAGTAAGAAGGGGGTGGATAGATGAGTTATAAGGAAGTAAGATTAGTAGATGATGATATAATAGAGCTAGAGGGATTTGGTTTTGGGCGTGATATGTATGTTTATTATAAAGATCCTTGGTATGGTGATGATTATAAAGTAAAGGCTGGTGGATTATATATATTTATTGGGGCTGACGGTAAGGGGTGTATATGTGAAAAAGGTGGTGGACGCAGATATGGGGATGCGATATTGAAGAGGGTAAAAGATATAACGGTATGGGATTTAGTGAAGTATATAAAGAAAGGTGTGGGGATATATTTTGTAGATAGTAAAGCAAAGAAAGAGTGGTTAGAAGTATTAATGAAATAAGTAGAAAGAGTTTTGAGAAGGAATAAAGAGATTAATTATGGACTTTCGGGTGAGTTAGGGGATCGCATCTATAAGCTAAACCTAACCCTTCTCAAAAAAGAACAAAACAAAAGGGCAAATAAAGATATGGAAGACAATGCAGAATTAATAGACAAGATAATAAGAGAAGAATATTGTTTATATAATAAGAGTGTATTTGGGGAAGCATATCGTGAACATAGAGTGAATATAAACAATTATCAAAGCGGATGGTATAACAAATTGATAGGGTTAGATTACACGCTTCTTATTACTATGACATTACCAACAAAAAATATACAGGGGATAGAAAAGACGAGGAAGTGTGAAGAAGCATTTGAGAGATATAAAAAATTGGTAGGTAGTTTTGAGTGTCATTTATATGGGAAAAATTGGAGAAGGCATCCGTTACATTTTATTGGGTGTATGGATCGTGGTGAGAGTAGTTTTTGGCATTTACACTTACTAATACCGAGATACAATAATGAAGACGAGGTAGGATTAGTACGGAAGGTGTGTGAAGGTGTACGGTGGCTTATTGATGAATTTGATTTAGAGCATGATTCAATAGATGTGAGATATGTGTATGATAAAGAAGGGATATGTTTATTTTTTGTAAAGGAGTTGAAGTGTTATAGTAATAGTGAGACAGAAGAAAGGTCTGGGATGTTTTATTTAAGTACTATGTTTAAGGGAGTGAAACGTGGATATATGAAAAGCAATTTTTTAGATGAGTTATATCCCAACAGTCCAAATAGTAAATCATAAAAATACAAAGGAATGTTATTAAAAAGGATAAAATTATGACGATAGAAGAGCATTTAGAGTTAGGAAGAAAATGGTTAGAGTCACAGAGTGGGATAGTTTATTGTAATGGGACTTATTATTTTGGGGAGGAGGTATTTGGTTTTTGTAATGAGGTTGTTGTAGGGGATGGTAGGTATTTATATGTATGTGGGAAATTTTGTGGGGAGTATGATAGTATAAGTGGCATGGTAGAAGATATAATAAGTGGAAGAAACACAGACGCTATAGATATCTTGGAGAAAAATGAAAGATTGATAGAGATGGGTGATTGGGTTAAGAAGAGAGTGGAATTGAACGAAGAGATATTGAAGAACTACGGTATGGTAAACATATGGGCGAGGCATGATGGGAATAGGATATGCTTGATGATAAACAGTAGTGATGATGCGATAAGGATAGGGGAGTTTTTAGGCGTAGGATCTGATTATGGGAATGGTATTTATGCGTTTAATGAAGAATGTTTAGATGCATTAGATAGATTATGTGAGAAGGGAACATTAGAGTATTATAAGAGGTGGAAATTTATATGGGATTTATTTATTGATGTTTCGTATTATAAAAAGATTAAGAAATATAAGTTACACGAGAATTATTTAGAATTAGTGGGCGATGAATGGAATGGGGACAGATTAGAAACACTGGCAATAGAAAAAGATGGTAGGAAAATAATAGAGTTTGATGATTTTGAAGAATTAGAAACAATGGTAAATTTAGTAAGGGGGTAGTTATTATGTTGTTAGCGATTGGGATTGTGATATTATTTTTTGTAGGGTTATTTATTGGTATGTATATAGAAAAGAAGCAGTGGGGGTATATTAGTGAGGGATTTGGCTTGTTTATATTTGGATGGGGGATGATTTGTCTAAGTTTATTAATGATGGCAGGTGGTAGATGAACGGATATGTTGGAGAGTTTTTAGCTGGATTGGGAAACGGAAAAAATATAATTGTGTGGGTAACTGGTCCGGCAAAGTATGTAACGTATTATAATCGGTTTGGTGAAGATTATGTAATTGCAACAAGAACATTGGAAGGGTATTTAGAAGAGGTATTAAAATGAGTTGTTATATGTATGAAAAAGTTATAGATATTTTGAAGAAGAAGGTTTTTGGAGATAAAGAGTTTGATTGTGGAGATTTCTTTGGGGTAGATCTGGACACTAAAGGTCAAGATAATTGTTTTATATATGTTACATTAAGGGAAGTGTTGGAATGGAATTTAAAAATTTTTGGCAGATTTGAGGGTAAGTATTTGAAAAGAGGGAAAAAAACATACAATAAAGACTATGATGATGGATTTATAAACAAGTGGGTGGACAGTTTTTTAGGTGACATTGGTGTTTTTATTGAAGAAGAAGATGTATGCAAGTATTTGAGAAGATTATATAACAAAAGAAGTGAAATATATCATGTTGGATTTGAAATTGATCTTCTTGTTGATTCAGATGACGAGATGGCAAATTTAAGTGTTGATATAGTTTTGGATGGAGAAATTGGAAAAGAAAAGCTTATAATGAATCGCAGAGATGGTATTCCTTACAGATTGATAAACTTTAATTGGATGGATGATTATGAAATTGAAACAGATTATGATGGAATAGTAAGTGAATCAACCATAAAAGAAATAACAAATAAAATAGAATCAACAAGTAAAGAAGTAAAAGTTGCCAAATTATTTTTACAAGAAGGAGATGAAGGTATAGAAAAACTGGGCAGAAATTGTTGTCAAGTGGTAGATTTAGGTAATGAAATATATCGTGTCGAATTTAATTACTGGGAATTGTTTCATGGAGAAGAGGATAAAGAATTGAAGTGGATAGAGGCGATATGCGGTAAACCTAATGAGTATGGAAGCTTAATCGTTGAAGGAACTTATGAGGAATTAGATAACATGGTGAAACTCGTAAAGAAAGGATAATTTGTTTAATTAATATATTTAATTAAATTAATATTAAAATTTAAATTAAAAAGAAAATTAATAAAAGAAAAGACTTGAACTATGTATCTACTTGTAAAATGTATTGGAGTGTTTGATAATAGAAACGGAATGGAGGGTTTTGTGACCGAAGACAATAGATGGATATGGGATTGGTCTGTTGATGGTACATCTTGGGTAAGTCCAAAAACAGATGATATAGGATGGAATGTTGGTCTTGGAAATAAGTTTTGGGAAGGAAAATATAAACCAGTATCAAACAAATATGCATTGATTTATTGTGAGTTTACGATTGAAAAGACTGGAGATTGGTTAGAAAAATTAGGAGAAATAAAGTCTTTATGGATTAATGTTGAAGAAATGATAGAAGAGTTGTTGAAATGAGTTTTGATGTGTCTTTTTGGGTTGGTGTATTGGCGAATTATTATAACAAAGAAATAAGTAGTGTATATATTGAACAAATTGGACTAGAAAAAATAAAAAAAGAAATATTAAGGAGGTTGTTAGATGATTTTGATGTTAAGGATTTGGAAAGAATTGGGTGATGGCTGGTGTGTTTTATCTAATGAACTGGGTGGACCTAATAAAATTCAAAAATGGAAAAATGGAATATACAAAGAAATAGAGCGTTGGAGTAGTACATATAAACATAAAATCGAAGAGGATAGGTGGGTTGTTTATAGAGTTGGTGGAAAAGAATTGTTTAGGGGATGTTTAGAAGACTGCCTAGAGTATTTTGATTTTGAGGATGGTAATTATATGGATTTTATGAGTGAAAATGATGAACTAACTGAAAAAGATAAGGGTGTAATAATCAATAGGTGGCTAAGATGAATCGTGTTTATAAAGTATTTTGGAAGATATATTGGAAGAAAGATAAAAAATTAGCCGCCTATGTTTTAGATGAAGACAACTCACATATGATAAAATTTAGGGGTCGTTGGTGGATATTTTTTGGGACCACTGGTTTTCAACGTAGCGATTTTAATTTTGAAGAATGTAAAGAGCATGTTATAATAGAATTGAAAAAATATGGAAATGAATTAGAGGTACCTGGAAGGGTTTTGATGGGGTATGGGTTGGATCAAATAAAAGAAATTGGGAGTTTGTTAGAATGAATACAATAACAAGTATAAGAGCAACAACGGAGCCTGGTTTCTGGGTAATATGTATGGAAAACAAAGAGAAGAGCTCAGGTAGTTTAATGGTCGTCAATACAGGTTTTATACTAGAAGAGCTGTTGAAATGATAAAATTAGTAAAAGTCAAAGCCATTATAAGAAAGAAAGATATTGCAGAGCTTAAATATGTTAAGTCTGATAGAGATGTATTTGAGACGGCCTCTGAAATAAAAGTTATTGGTAATGGTGTATGTGAAAAATATGATCTTGATAAATATGATTGGACACCTGCAGATTTTTGGTTGTTAGTAGGTGTTGGAGTAGATCATACGGTACAACATGGTATTTTGAGTTTTGATTACTATGGAACAATAAGTATCGGTCATTGGGGTTGGAACTTTTATTTTGGGCCAGAACAGATTATAGATAGGTTGTTAGAATAAAATGAACGTTATAGTAGTAAATTTGACCGTACAGAGAGATTTTTTGAATTTAGATATAAGGATATCCAAAAGGAAATAAAAATGAATACAGAAGATATATGGGCTCATTTTCTTGGTAGTTTGGATATTGGATCAATCATATATGCAAAGAAGATGGGAAGGTTGAGTGAAGAATTAGAAAAATTGGTATTGGATTGGTGGTTGAAATGAGTGGATACAGAATTAAGAACATAGTTAGGTATATAGATCGTATGAAAGCCTATGTGGATGAAGATAATTTGGTATGGGAAAGGGAAAACACATCATCATGGGAATGTATAGGTAGTAAACATACAGAATCTGAACCAACCTATGCAAATAATGGACTGAAACTAAAAGATGGAATGGAATATAAAGTTGGAGCTGAAATAAAACAAGAAGACTTAATGATAGTTTACAAAAAGAGTAATGATCTAAATTCTTTTTTATATCGTAGAGTTTATGAAGGAAAAATAATAGAAAGGTCAAAATTATTAGAGCGCCTGTTGTTTTGACATAATAATTAAATTTGGTATAATAGTAGTATCAAAAGGAGCCAATATGAATAAAAAAGTAATATTAGTAGTAAAAGAAACCAGTGCAGTAACAGCAGAAGAATGGGCATCTCAATTGGGTGAATATGTAGATAGTGTTTATGGGCCTGGTTTGGAAAAAGAAATATATGTACTAGGCAAAGGTTCATATTCATTGGGGCCTAAAGGTATGGAAAAGATTATTGCAAAGTATGGTACAGATATTATTGTTGCTTTTGAATGGGTTAGCCGTATGATCAATAAACAGGCTGACTTTGATTACTTTTATAACTTAGTAATGAATAAAGGTATGGAATTTTGTTTTTCCTATGATAAATTTGTTTGGAATAAAAAAGGTGGTTTGGGCATTGTGGCTACCAGTGTTGAAAGAGCCGAAGAAAAATCAAAAGAAAAATCAGATAATATGAAAATGTACTTAAACTGGAAGAAAAAACATGAAAACTAATAGTGGACAATTTATAAAAGGGCATAAGACTTGGAATAAAGGCCTGTTTGGGTATATGGGAGCCAATTGCACAAGTTTTACTAAAGAAGATGCAGAATCTAAGAGACATATTGGTAAAGTTATGCAAGGAAAAGATCAATTAGTGTGTGTTAGTGAAGAAAAGACACCAATTAGAAGTCGTAATGGTAAAGTCTATATGCATCAAAAGCGAGTAAGTTATGCTAAATGGCTGATGGAAAAAGAATTGGGTAGAAAGTTAGATAGGTTAGAAGTCATTTATCATATAGACGGAGACCCTATGAACAATGAGTTAAGTAATTTGAAAGTAATAACAAGAGCAGAATTAGCTAAAATAAATGGTAAAAACAGATGGCAATAAGACAAGCAAAATACAAGGTTTGGTCTGAATATGATTGTTATACTTATCTTGTATTTGTGGATTTGGATGATGATATAAAATCTTGGTTGAGCGTAAAAAAAGCTGTAAAATTAGATGATTATTGGGTTTGGGTAGATGAGAAAGCGCCCAATCCAGACAACCTTGAGAGATATTGTTTTGAGCATTTGACACATAAAGTAACAGATAGACAAATAAATAAATGGTTGGAATAAAAATGATACTGGTAAAGCTTTATTATTATACGAAAACAACTAACTGGATAGAAGCAAGGCCGGTGATAGAATATTATACTGGGAAAGGTGTATATATTATAAATAGAAATTTAAATGGCTTTTTACGATTTAACACAAGACGACTGGCGGAATATGGAGAGTATAATGGTTGGGCTTTAATACCAGAAGAAGATGCAGAAGCCTTAAGTATAATTGATGATGAATATAGAGAAGGTTGTCCTATAATAAAAGTAAATCTAATATTGAGGGAGCTACTAAAATAATAAGAAAGGCATTATATAAGGGAAAAATAGATGGAATTGATTGAGCTTCTTTATTGTGAGACATATTTAGAAGGAACAGGAAGAAAAGCTACTCGCGAATGGTATATAAGTAATTTTCCTCTTGATCGCATACAATATAGAACATCATTGTATCATTCAAATCCAAACCTAAAAACCACATTGTCACTAATAAAAAAGAAGAATTGGGCATTGGTAGATAAAAAAAGAGCAGAAGGAATAATAAGCATAATAGACTGTAAAGAGACTTGCGTTGGTATAGAAAAAATATTAGAAGAGTTACTAAAATGATTTTAAAGAAAGCTAAATATAAAGTTAATTCAAGATACGATGGTTATTGGTATTATGTTTTTGTCGAGCTCACAGAAGAATTGAAAGAAAGACTACATGTAAGATATATTGAAAAAGCGGGGTATTGGGTAAAAACAGAAGATAGTACCAATGTTCCTTGTTGCTGGGAGGTTTGGGTAGAAAGAGTAAAAAAAGAAGATATAGAAAAATGGTTAGAAGAATAACAACAACAGGAGAAGATATAACACAAATGGTTTGGTATGCAGCTCAAGGAAGGGAGTTGGGTGATAAACGCTTTGTATTAGAATGGTTACTTAGAGACTGTTTGTGTGAGATGACAATAGCTATTTTGACAAGAAACCCTCATAATGATTGGAAAGGGGTAGATGAAGTTTTAGAAATGTTGTTGAGTTAAGAATTAAACATGATAGAATAGGTTAAAAAGGAAAAATGGTGACAAAACTAACATCTTGGAAGCATTATGTAAAAATAGACCATTGGGAGAAAGACGAGATGGGTAATAGGTTTATGGTTGATATTAATGGTAACAAGTGGGAGGGTGATTTTATAAGAAGCAACAATTATGAACATTTACCACAATCACACATAAGAAAAGTTTGGCCAACAATAAAAACAATGAACCAAAATAGAAAAGTAATGTATTATACAACTTATGCTGGTGAAAATATAAGTTCAGATTGGAAAACTTGTGGAAAAACAATGAGTTATAATAATGCTCTTGAAGACTTTTTATATATGTACGATGCAAAATTAGCAAAAGATTCACATGTTACAATATTAGAAATGTTATTGGAGTGAGAAATGGATAAATACGATTGGATATGGAATATGACAGATGGGAAAAATAGATGGACTTCTTGTTTGGTTGTACCTATTGAGGGGGTTTTTTGTTGCAAGCTTTGCACTTGGGAATCTGGACTAAGTATGGATAAATGGTTTTGGTTTTCTAATAGTAATGGAGTAATGGCTGCTTTTACAAAATTTTATAATAGAAGCGATACATGGAAAGTAAACGAAAAAACGACAACTTGGTATATAACAAATAAAAGTGGATCGTGTTTTAATAGTATAGCAAAAGATGATTATGACTATGTAAAATTTGAACAACCAAAAAAGTTTATTGTGTTGTTGGAAGATAATAGGATTGTTGGTTTTGTTTCTAATATAAATAAAATAATGGAGTTTTTATTGTGATAAAAGGGATTATTATAGAAAGAAACAATATTGCAGGAATATCATATCCAATGGATCCAAATAAAGAAGGTGCCCATCCAAGAGTTGTGTTGCGCAATGGTGAAGTTCTCGATTTATATTTAACATTGGAATTTCGAAATTTTGATTTTAGCGGTAGAATGTTTTCGTTTTATGATATTGGTAACAATGAAATATTCAATCCAAGCAAACAATGTGTGTTTCTGGAATTAGAAAAAATAAAAGAAAGTGTTACACATATTATTGAAAACATCATAATAACCGACAAGGGAATATTGGAAAAATTATTATCATGAATAATCAAACACATCTTTTTCATTTTACAAAAGCCTGTTGGGGAAAACATACACAAGGGGCTAGATTTTTTTCAGAATCAGAAGGTGGGTGGTATAAAAAAGACTATGTTAGATATTATAATTCTTTTTCTGCTAAAAAAGAATTACAGTGGGCTTTTTTTAGCTTTGAATTGGCACAAAATATAGACGAAACAATTAAGATAAGGCCGATATCTGTGTATGCCATAGGCAACTGGGACATTGGAAACAGAAAACACATAACGCTGATTGGTAAGAAAAAAATTATAGAAGAATTGTTGAAATAATAATTAAACATGATAAAATAAAACAAAAGGAGATAATAAATGATTGTTGCTTGTGTCATATGTTTTATTTTGATCATAATTGCGTGCGTACTGGGCTTACCAGAAAAGTGGAATAATGCTGAAAAAGTAAAAAAATTTCACCCACATTGTGTTACTGTTGGTCTTGCTGATATATATTTTCAAGACTTTGTAGACGCAAACGCCCGCCACGGCATAAAAATAAATCTAGTAAAAATAGAATCAAGCACTTATGGGGTAGTATATTATTATACAGAAGAAAAACTAAATGCCACCAAATGAAAATAGAAGAATTTAGATCTTTGGTAAAAAAAAGATATGGAGGATACATCAAAATAATAGATGATGGGACCGATAAATATTCTGAAGATGGTCATTGTTATTTTAGGCAAATAGGTCTTATAACTGCAGATGGGTTATATTCAAATTACACAATAAAACCAAAAAAGAAAAAGGATAAAATTTTATTACACGATTCAAGGTTTTTTCTGAGCTTATCTGGTGGAATTTGGTATATAAAAAACTATGTTGCGGCAGAAAATTATGTAGATCTTTTTGCTAAGTGTGTATTAGAGGAGATATTAAAATGAAAATGGATATAGTAGATTTAAATGATCCAAGATTTGTTTTATGTAAGCATTTTATAAAGGCTTGCAACAAAGGTAAAGGACAAAATATACGCGTATCAATTAGTGCAAATAATGTAAAAGAGTTTTTGAACACAAAGGCCGCAAAATTATACATAGATAAAGGTAGTAATTTTTGGGGTCCAAGAATAAATGAAGAATATATTCTCAAAGCAATGAAGGCAATAGAAAGGGCAATACGACAAGTATCGGCATGTGCTTATTTCTTCTCTTTTGGTTCTGGAGATTGGCAAGGAACAAATAGAAAAAATGAATTATTAGAGTTTGAACAAAAACTAAAAGCATTAAAAGAAATTTATAATTTTTTGGATTATATAGATTTTGATTGTTGCTGTTTTAGATATATGGATAATTTTTATTTAGATACTGCCGATAAATTAACAATATCAATAAATCCATACGGAGAAAGTATATGTTCTGACCTTGGAAAACTTATAAAATTTTTAGAATTATTAGGTTATGAAAAACAAAAATCACAAGCGGTAAATCTTAGCACAATTTGGTTCTACGATTTAGATGTTGAAAAATTGTCTGAAAACAAAACAATATGGGAGTTCTTATAATAGGAGGTTTATATGATTGAAGTGTTATTGTTTTTATTAGAATTATTTCTAAAAGTATCATCTATTTTTATTGCATTGATTACGATTTATTATGTATTCGGATTGTGTGCTTTTATATATGATGCGTTTGATTATTTAGGAAAAGACGCTGTTAGATTTGGAATATGGTTATTTATAGTTTTTATTATAATTGCCATACCATTAAATGCAACACTCTTTTATATAATATGGTAAAACAAAAGGATAAATAATGATAATAACACTACTTATGAAATTCTTGGTATGGTTGTGGAATTATACACCTAATGAAACTTTTATTCATATTTGTATGACTTTTGCGTGTATAGAAACATTTTTGGAAATAATAGGTTTTATTATGTGGAAAGACTGCCATAAGATATAAACTTAAAAAAGGATGTAAAATGAGTAATATGAAATGTCCATTCTGTCAGCATGAGTTAGAAATTGGCGGCGTTGATGGTATATTGCGTGGCTGTCCTAAATGCCGCAATCTTGGAACTGAAATGCTCTGGCAAGAACTTATATATGCTCGTAAGGCATTGGATATCGCAAAAGACACTCTTCATTGGTATGACGATAATTATGATTCTGTAGTAGCACAGGAAACAATAAATGAAATAACGGCACTAGAACAAAAGGATATAAAATGACAGCTTTAGAGTGTATGTTTATTGGAATTATTATGATATTATTGGGTTTTATGTTTGGAATTACTGGTTCATTGGTTGCAAAAAAATTATCAACCCAAGATGTGTTTTTTGATTTCGGGGGGTATTTAGTTGGAGCCGGAGCAATAATCGCATCACTGGCATGGATTTATTACATTGGAACACTTATATTATCATAAAGGATTGATTATGCCAGCCCAATTGCCGCACCAGTTATGTATAAATCCATCAATAGTGTATGACAATAGTCATGCCGCTGACTTTTTTCGTGTGTTGGAACATTCGATAAAGCAATCCATAATACAAAAACTTCAAATTGTTGATCTAGGTAAAAAAGAAAGTTATGATTATAATGTGCATGTAAAGTTTGATACAGATAGGAATTCATTAAGTCCAAGGTTTTATTTTTATGTTCAAATAGATAAATTAAAAATAACAGGGTATGATTGGAATAGAAAATATATTAGTAAAAATAATTTCAATTTGGTTACGGAAAAAATGAATCTACCAGACATAACACCAGAAAGAGTATTAGAAGAAACAGAAAAACAGATTCAAAAAATGATATATAAATTTATTTTAGTAGATATGCTGTTTGAAAAATTGAATTTAAATATGGATGATTATGGAATAGGAATAAATATAGATATAAAAAAAGAAGATGACAAAGTTGAATATAGACTTTCAAAAACAGCAGGCTATAAATATAATAGCAAAGTTGAAACGCTGGTTGATAATTGGATGACACTAGAAGAAATAAAGGCAATTGTGGAAATAATCAATGAATAAAGAAAATATAAATCTTATAAAACATAAACATCCCACATTGTTTGAAGATCATGTGAGCTGTAATATGTTTCATGATTATATTACTAGCCAAGTTAATCAATATCCAGTCTTTACGGTTAGAAGTTTTCCATTGTTCAGCTCTTTGGGTGTTGATGAAGTTATCCAATCAGACGTTACTTCATATTCGAAAGATTTTGTAACGCATATAGACAGTAAAGCAATAGGTTATATAAAAAAAGTTTGTGAAAATGCCTTGAAGTAAGAATTAATTATGCTATTATACTTCAAAAAGGAGAATATATTATGACAGAAAAACCATGTCCTAAATTCAATGAAACAAAATTGGCTATTGGACTATTGGGGTATATCATTGAACAAGTAGAAGAACAAACACCCAAAAACTTTAACTGGGTAGATTCAATAGAAAGAGTCAAAAATGGTTGGAAAATAACAATAAAACACAAATCAGACTACTTTCCTGAATCAATAAAGAAATACGTGTCTGTGACCAAAAAAATGACATTAGAAGGATCTTTATATGATATTGAAGAAGAACTAACCAATATTTGGAAAAAAGATAAGAGATATACAAACTTATGACCACAGATTTTAATTATAACAAAACAACCAGAAAAATAAACCGAATGATAAGAAAAAACTTCGGTACATCTTGCAATTGCTTTTTCGGCTATGATAAACAATGGAAAGTATATAGGTTATCTTTTTTTTATATGGTAGATAATAAACCAACTCAAATAGTAGAATCAACTCTTAATCATATATTCTTCAATAGTTTAAATGGACAATCAATGAAAGATGATACTGCAGAAGAAAAAATAGAAACATTCTGTAATCAAAGTTTAAATTTCTTCAAAGACCGTAAAAATTTCTTATTGTATCTTGCTAACATGTTTGTGAACAAATTCAACATGTCAGAAACAGGCGCAATAAACGAAACATATAAGTGGCAGGACTGTATATTAACCGTATTTAGCCAGAATAAAAATAATTATACTCTTTTTTTAGATGTTGGAAGATTAGGTGCGTTATCAATAATAAATCCCTTGGCCAAGATGACTGAAGGACTTGAAATAAAAACCAATCAACTCAACTGTAAATATAAAGTCTTAGAATTAGATATGAGTGCACTAGAAAATCTAATTATGCTTTACTCTTAATTATCTGCAAAAACCAATTACTCTATAAGGTGGTTTTGGAAGGTTTGTTTTTTGTATATATACTCCAACTTGCTTGTTTGTTCTTTTATCTAGCCTAACACCTTCATATTGGTCTTTTTTTAACTCTTTTATAATATATAAAGCAAAAACATCATTTTCCATTATTGCTTTCATTGTGGTTAGATCTATTTGCATTACGCCACCTCTTCTTGATAAAAAATAGAACATAAAAAACACCCACAAAACATAACAACAAGAAGTAATTATATTAAGTGGGTGGAAAATTAGCGATGATTTACAACAAAAGACTTGGCAAAATCTACAAACATATTTTTCTTTGGATCCACAGCTTCAGTAACAATATATGTAGTTTTTGCTTTGTCTTCATAAATTGAAACTTTTGCATCTAACTCTTCTTTTGTTAGAATATTTAGAATCAAAGCCTTACGTTGTTTTTCATTTACATGTCCCAACAAGAACAATTCCCAGTTGTCATTTTTTGCATCGGCCACTCTTTTGTTTTGAACCATTTTTACCTCCTTATGTTTCGGTTCTACTTTTCTGACCACACTTGAGCCATGAACATACCGTGATTATGCATTAAACCAACCACCGCGCCATGGTCATCTAGCCCCAAGTGAAAATCAAATCCTTCTTCCTCTAATTCTTTTATTTTAGCAAGTTTATATTCTGCAGTTGTTCCAGGATAATCATGTGGTTTACAGTAGACTTTTTTCTTTATATTTGGCAACAACTCATTCAATAGTTTTTCTACTTTTTCTTGTCCCATTGCCCATCTACCGGTTATAAATACAATTGTAAACTCTTGGCCTAAACATTTTAGTATTGGCAACATTTTTTCATTAGGTTCTCCAAAATGATCATAGTTAGGCACAGCAAACTTATGAGTCACCACGCCATCTATATCACAGTAAATAGCTTTTGTTTTATTATTCATCATATAACCCATCCAAAATTTGTAATATTACCTCTTTGTAGCCATTTTTATCTTCATATTTTGGTTTTATTATTTTATCAACTCTTCTCGCAAAATCATTTGCTAATCTTGTTTTGTTTTTGTCAGTTAATGCATTGTAAAAAACAGATAAACTGTATGACTCTTTTTTTGTATATGGATCTTTTTTTATATCTGCAATCTTTTGAAATCTATCCATCACTGTGTATTTGTTATTGAAAATATAATCAAAAGCCTCTTTTACATATTCTGGATTAGAAAAATTATCTAGTTCACTTTTTTGACCAACCAAATAAGACATAAAACAATCCAAAACAAAATGCATCAACTCTTTTGAATGTGCACTAAATTCAGGTTCGTTATTGTAATATTCTTGTTCGTTTTTTACACTATTCTGTGCATCTATAAAATCATCTTCTGTAAAAATCATATTATCAAAATCAAGTTTGTGAGTCATTTCATGTGTAATTATCCAAGATGAACCTTCAAAAGCTAAAAACAATCTTGAATTTAGTGTCAAGTCATCATTTAATAACGGTAAAAACAATGTGTTTGTTTGTGTATCATATGCCGCAAATTCTTCTATATTAGAATCATTTTGAGTGTTTATATGCAGAAACACATTTAGTTTATACAACTTTCCAAACATATAAGTGGCAACACTATATAAAAACCCCAAATACCCATTTTGTGTTGTTTTTTGTTTATTTAAGGTTAGTTTTATGTTTTGATTATTATAGGTATTATATGTTATTCTATAATATTTACTTCTGCTACTGCGACTCATTGACGCATAAATAGAATCTTTTATTCTATTATATATAGCTTTTGATATTTTTAGTTCATCATCATCTCTAAAAACATCTTCACATCTAATTGATGCTTCTTTTATGAATCTCACATTCGATTTTTGTAAATCTAATATTGCCATCATAAAACCTTTTGTTTTTTTAGAATAAATACGTCATTATCATGTAAACAATTAAGCAGGTTGGTGTGGCATAGAAGGCCATCAATTCTAAATATAAATCTAATGCGTTTGGGTTCCCTTTTTTATTATTTTTGTAGTTTTTGATAAGGAAATATACTAACCAAGCAAGCCAAATACCTAACCCAATATACCATTCATTGCGCAACAAACAACCAGCCAAGGCACCACCACCAGCAACTCCAACAGCAGATACTACATGAGCTGTGTTTTCTTTTTTCATAAAATCACTATCAAGAGCAACACCAATAATTCCACCAACAGCCAATGCAAAAGCAAATTTACTCCAAGATAACAACGTATATGGTGCAGATAATTCCCAACCGTAAGATGTATAAACTCCATTGGCCAATAATACTGGATAAATCAAAAATAAAGCCATAACAATCAATAAAGCCCTAAATTTCCAGCCAGTATGGTAAAATGTATTTGATAGACTTGATTGATCTTTCCCGCCATAATATTTATTTTTAGTCCATTTTAAATATCCCCAAAGACTTCCTGCCATACCCAAACAACAAGCAATCCCGATAAGTAGTTGTGTCATAATTTATCCTTTTGTTTGTATTGTTGATATTTTATAGAACTAATCATCGGCGCCTTCTATCCAATTAGAGTAAGAATATTCATTATTTTGATTAATTAGATCCATAGCCTTCATTTGTTCGACACGTAGATTGAATATTTTATTACCTAATTCTATTGTGTCTTTAGATGGTGATTTGAGTCCTACAATATAATTTTCCATTTCACAGAGTCCTTTTATCATACGCTCCAAATTTTCAACACCATTTTTACTGATTTTCAACATTTTCATGGCATCTGTTGTATATTTTATTTGGAATCTGCAATCATCCAAAGAGTCGTGTGTTTTTTCTTTTCCCCAATTATATGTTGAAAGGTCAATACCAGAGAGTTCCACAATTGTTCTAATATCTCTTATTTTTGTATATTTCCACGGTCTTTTATCTCTGCCTGCTAAATGGTAAAGATTATCTAGTATTGGCATATCAAAAGTAGCATGACACCAAATTTGATCATCCATAGTAACAAAAGCATCTATAATGTCCAATGCTGTATTTACCGATAGAACGTTTTTAGTTGTAATAGACTCAAAGAGCTCTTTGTTTGTTTCCTGCCACCAGTCTAAAGTATTTTGAGTATATTGAGCCCCTAACTTATATTGTTCTTCTGCATCAATATTAATACGTATAAAGTCTCCAACACCCCCCTCTTCATCAAATCTAACCATTGAGAGTTGAATAATGGCTGTGTTTACAATATTTCCAGTGGTTTCGATATCTAACATTATTTTATTCATTATTTACCCTCTTTATTTTGATAGTAATCATTTATTGCACCCATTATATATCCAACCAAAAAACAAAATACATAACCCCAAACATTATTCATTATTAATCCTTTATTCTTCTTTCTATTTTCACTTGATTACATTTTTTGCATTGATAAACAGTATAATGATAGTCTTTTTTACCATTATATTCATCATACTCGGTAAAAAACTCCCAACTATGCCAACAAAACAATTTTCTAAGCTTCCACAATATATTATTCATTGTTTATCCTTTCTACAATTGCTTTTAAAATTCTTCCATACTTCAAAATACTAACTTCACCGTTCATCAGTAGTAGGTCTTTATTCTTCTTTAGTTTATTTCCATGCACATCAAATTGTTCACATGCGCAAGGTAAACCAAGTAAATATCCAAGTAGTTCTTTTGCTTTTACTTTTACCACATCAGATACTTCATTTGGATCAACACTAAAAGAAGAATAGTTTGCAGGTATTTTACAGATATAGATATAAGCAAATGCATGGTCGTGTTTTACTTCGTTATCTAATTTCCACGCATCTATTTCTATCAATTCCAACTTATCTTCACCATCAATTCTAAATCCTAATTCTTCAGCTGTTTCTCTTAAGCCTGTATATCTCGGATCTTCTCCTGCTCTTACATGACCAGAAGCTGAAGTATAAAGTTTATCTGCATCAGCCCTTACTTGAAAATATACATAACCTTCTTCATCATACAACCAGACGTGAGAAGTTTTATGCCAGATTCCTTCTTTATGAACAGTATCTCTATCAACTGGATCAATCTTTTCTAAATACTCATCACAACAACTCAACAACTCTCCCATTATTTGTCTCCTTTTATTCCTTTGATTTCTTGATACAAAATGGTAAAAATAAAAATAGCACAAAGCAATAATCCAATTACTTTCATTATTTATCCTCTTTTTCAATGATTACTTTTATACCATCGAAAGACTTTAAATCTATTTCTGGCATACTTGCATCCAATATTTTTTGTTCTAAATCATCAAAATCATCACATAACACAGTAACCTGCTCACCATTCATAAATTCAATTCGAGCATCTTTTTCGTTTTGTTTTATCCATCGTATATCTTTAGGGTTGATTAGTACAAATGTTCCATCTTCAGCTGTGCATTTTACCAAATACATTATTTACTCCTTTTGATTTTATTATAACATATTTAATATAAAAATCAAACAAAAAACCCATCAGAATTATCCAATGGGTTGTGCTTTTTGTTAGGTTATACTAATCAAACTTTACAATATTTTGAGCATCACAGTGGCAACATTTATCAGAATCTAAATAACAACAAGACGTATAAGGGTGTCCACAAGGCATGTTTTCTTTACAGTTACATTTAGTATGACGATCTACAAAGTAAGTGTTTTTAGCTGGAAAATAAGTAAACACATCAGAAGAATGCCTTTCAACCTCATAAAAGTTTCTTAGCACACCATCTCCCAATACTTCCCTTACTTTATATAAAAATTGCACAAACTGTTTTCTAGACTTTGGGAAAAACCACTCAGGATATTCATTCAATTTAGATAATAAAATTTCACGATACGCTTTTGTGTGTGTTTGTGGGCTAAAATAATCTGCATCTGTTAGTCTTGGCACCAATAAATTTAAAGCTCTAAGACCAGTTGGATAAACAAAACGATCTTCAAGCAATTCTTCAATAAATGCTTGGGTGGTAATAGCTGTTCCATATACTTCTAGTTTTGGAAATTTTTTAGCTATATATTCCACATTTTTATACCATTGAGTCTTATCTTCTTCTGTATGAAATCTTCCTTTGGTGTCATAAGAGGTTGGTAATAAAACTTTCTGATCTTCACCCAAACTATCCCAGTCAAATTTTTCAAAGGTTTTTTCTATTTGTTCCATATTGACCTGTATAAGATTACTATTGATCCATATTTGTTTTAGCTTGTGTGTTTTCAATAGTTCTGCAAAATGTTCAACCAGCTTATACCAAACATCCTCTATTCCATCTATCTGTCCGGCAAAAAACTCTCCACCTATAATACCAAAACCTTCAAAATCATACTTCTGAAAAATACTACCATCCATAAATTCAGAATATATATCTTCTAAATGCTGTTTTCTTTCTTCAATCGTAAAAGGTCTATCCCCACGCTGAGAACAAAAGGCACAGTGGTTTTTACAATTAGACCAAGGAGATATTTGCAAAACTTTCATTATTTTTTCTCCAACATTTTTATTAGTTTTTCTACATCGCATTTGGCACATCTATCCGGGTGATCTTTATAACAATAACCATCCCAACAGTGTCCACAAGGTGCGTTTTCTATATTATTATCCCATCTATTTTCAAACCATTCATTCCAAGGGACAGAATAACAACACTCAGATTTAACATGATTACTATTAAAGTCTTTTAGTTTTTGTAACCCATCTGGAAAAGTATTATATACAACCTCCCAGAATTTCATAAACTTTTCTCTTGAATCAATTAAGTATCTATAGTCTTGTGTTTTTGCAAATTTTTCTAGATTTTCCCTGTATGAATCATGTCCTGTGTTGTTATATATAAAATCTACAGCATTGGTAGCAGGTGGTTTAAAATCAATTAAGAAGCCTCTATCTATAAAATCTACAAACTTTTCTTTGTTAGTCAACCACTCATTTACTAATTCTTGTGTACAAATAGATTGAATATGAATACAGAGTCTTGGATAAATTTCACGAAGCCTCAATAAATTATCATACCATTGTTTATAAGCAGCCTCTGTATGGAATCTTCCTTTTGTATCATAAGAAGTGCACAACATGATTCTTTGATATTTAGGCAATTTTTCCATCAATATATCTAAAGTCTCCGTAAGTGGTCCAATGTTTTCCGTCATTAGATTGGATGTTAACCAGACTTCCTTTATTTCATCTTTATCTAGGAATGTTTTTATTTTGCGTATCAGTGTTTGAAATTTGTTTTGTGTTCTTTCATCTCCTTGTTGCCCCATAAATAATTCCCCGCCTATAAGCCCAACAGCATTGAAACCATTTATTTTATCTGTTTCTAATATATCTAAAACTTTTTGTATTGATTTTTGTTTTTGTTCCTCGGTAAAGCACTTTCTACAACCATTTAAATAACAAAATTTGCATTCATTAGTACAATTATGCCAAAGTTCAAATTGAATACATCTAACTTCTTGTTTTATTAGATTAGTTATTTTATTTAGCGTATTTGTCATGAGTTCATATCTTTCATGGGCTATTTTTGAATCTACTTTGTCTTCCATATAATAAGATGCTGTTCCTTCGTGCGCATAAAACTCGGCTATACCACCAACAATTTCGTTTTCTTGAGTCATTCTTAATAATTGTAAAGATTGTTGAAAATCCTCATCTTCTTCGCCTGGGTGCCCAATTATAAAATCATGTCTTAGTTTTACATTTTTTACATAGTTTATTATAGAGTTCATGCGAAAAGTGTTGTGTCTTCTATTCATTTTTTTCAACACCTTATCGGAACCAGATTGAGTTGCCAAATACAAATCTTTACTCATCAATGGTTCTTCTTCTATATAATCAATCAATTTAAATATATCTTCATAAGCTGGATCTATCGAATACATTGAAAGTTTATTTAGCCCTATACTATTTTTGACTATATATTTTAGTAGTCCAATTAGATCTGTTTCATCATTTGGATCTTTATACTGGCAGATGTTTACTCCTGTCAATGTTATGTCTCTTACTCCATTATTTATATTATATTTTACCAGATCTAATATTTCTTTTTTAGGTGTAGATATTGATTTGTGACCTTTTAACATTGGAAATTGGCAGTATGAACATTGATTATTGCATCCTGTTTGAATTTGTATTATTCCCATTGGAGCATCTGCAGATTTGCCATCATCAACTTTTGGAATATTATAACTTTCTACATCAAATTTTGCATTTCCAGATATTATTGTTAGTTTTGGAAATTCTTCTGCAAATGTATCTACCCCACAACCAGCCAAAAATAAACTATATGACTTTGGAAGATTTTTAGATACAAAATTGATTACATCTTTCGTCAAGTCTATAAATTGTCCATATGCAGTACAAGTATGAATAATACAAACCTTATAGTTCTCATTTGCATTTTTGATCATTGTACGAATTTTTTCAGCTTCTATATGGTTTATGTCGCAGCCAATAGATATGCTCATACTGTTTTCGTTTAGATTTGTACGAACTTTATCTTTATCTGTGTTCTGTAAAAATTCTACCATCTTCTCTTTAAATGTCATTTATGCTGCTCCTTCGTAAATATCAAAACACAACTTATGATCAATTACTACACTACACTTGTTCAATAAAATGTTAGGATTTATAAGAATTGATTTTAAATCGTCATATGTTTCCAATAATGGTTGTCCTTTTAGATTTAGAGATGTATTTATAAGACAAGGCAGTCCAGATTCTTTATACCATTTGCTTATTAATGAATATAGAACTGGATTTACATCTTCAGTTAAACGTTGGGGACGAGCTGTTTGATTTATGTGTGTAACAGCTTTTAGTTTAGATCTCCACTCATCTTTTACTTTTACTGTTTTTAGCATAAATTGTGTAAGATTTTCTGGATTGGGATCTTCAAAAATCATTGGATATAGCTCATCTGTTGTAATTGGCGCAAGTGGTCTATAGTTTTCTCTACTTTTGATTTTTACACTGAGTCTCCAAAACATTTCATTTGTTGCAGGATTGGCTAAAAACGATCTATGTCCTAATGCACGAGGCCCAAATTCAGAACCACCATCAAACCATAAAATAACCCTATCTGCCTTTAGTCTTTCAATAACCCAATCTTCTGAATACTTACTTATATCATGAGCATTTGTTATTTGTGATCTAAATTTACCATCTACTTCTTTTATTTTAAATTCTTCCAATAAATCTTCAAAAGTTTTATCAGAGTCAGGGCCCCAATATGGACTTTTTATTGTTTGTGGTTTTGATCCTATTTCTACCAAAAATTGTTGAGCTCTACCTAAAACTATTGAATTATCTGCAGGAGCTGGAATACAATATATATTTTTGAATAATTCAAGTCTGTCTATAATTCCATTGGTCTCGCAATTTAGAAAACATCCACCACAAACACAAAGATTTTCAGTGTTAGGATTTAGCTTTTTGATATATTTGACCAGATTAACAACTTGCTCTGTAAACCACCATTGAACAGTTGCAGCAATTTTAGCTTTATATATATCAACACCCATTACATTGCCATCATTACCAATCAAATATGAAAACTGTTCCTTTATATAGTTCATAATATTTTCTTCTATCGGACAATTTTCATCTATTTTAGCAATACACTCTACAGTTCCATCTTCATGATATTGTATTGGACTTGGTATACTATATTCAGGTTCAGAACAACAAGACAACCCCATCATCTTACCTTCACTATATCCAGCATTATCATAGAGTAACCTAGAAGCACAATTATAAAGATTACCCAAAGAATACATTACGTGATACTTCTTTAATTCGTAAATATTTTGACCTCTCCCTGCAAACAAAGTCACAGAATCATCTTGGTCTCCATATCCATCTATAACTAAAATACTTGCTTTATCATAACCAGAAGAAAGGTATGTGGCCAAAGCATGTAATTCGTGATGGCTGTTATGTTGTGTATTTATTCCTTTGACAATATTAACTTCATCTTTGCCAATATTATAACGTTTCAATACATAGTCTATAATAGCATCACATTTTTCATATACTGCGTGCTTATGTTTTGTTACACGTTCATTTTCTAGTATACATAATATCTTTTTATCATCTAACAATACAACATCACTGTCATGTATTGTATCTTCTTCAACTAATAGAGTATATTTTTTCATTTTCCCCCCTATAATACCTTGAATAATCGTTGTAGATCGCACATAAAACACTTGTCTGAGTCTATATAGCACTTATACTGTTTTTCGTGTCCACAGGCCATTATTTGAGCTTTTTCAGTGTTTTCTCCGCCAGTTGCCACACTAATATTTTTATGATGGTCTTCTTGGTCTCTTATCATTACATCAAAATTCCCATCATTACTGTGTCCAACCAAAACATTAGCCCTTAAGTCATTGTTCATTATTTTGTTCAACAACTCTGGAGACACCTCGTTTAGCTTTTGTAAGAATTCAATAGTTGGTTTGCGCTCTAAAAAGAAATCACCCACCGTCTCTTGAAATTTCTTCTTACCTTCTTCCCAATCTTCGTAAATGTGTGATGGGGTTTTCATATATACATTGGTTCCAAATTCTTCTTCAAACTTTATAAAATCAAATTCGCCAGATAATGTTTTCTTTACTAGATCGTTGGTTATAATAAATGATGTGTTTTTAAAGACTTTTGGATACTTTTCGCCAATATTCTTCATGTGATATTCCCAGTTTTCTAACATTGCTGGTATATGAAACCTTCCAATTGTATCATAAGAAGTGCAGATCCAAAGTCTTTTATCTTCTTTTTCTTCATCTGGAATCATTTCATTATACATATCAAGAGCCCTATATAAATCTTCTTGAGCTCCTAATGTTAATGTTGCAGATAACCAAACTTCACTTATGTCTCCGTTTTTTAGATAATTGAAACATAAATCTATAAGTTTGAAAAATTCTGTTCTTATTTCTTCTGTTGTAATTTCACCTTGCCAAAAATCTCCACCAATAATACCTACACCATCTATTCTTTTATTGTTTATATCATCTGTGATTTGATTTATGGCGTTTTTTATACCACCCAATTTTACATGATCAGGAGTGTGAAGTATATCATCTTTCAAAAAACAAAATTTACAGTGATTATGGCACTCCTTCCAAACTTCATATTGTATTATTCTTTTATTCATTGCCATCTTTCTTCTCCTGTGGTAAATCTTTGTCAACTGTTCTATATTTGTTTCGTTTATAAAAAGCCAAAATATCACAAGCCATACAATGATCTGAATCTATATATGCCTTAAATAAACTAGAGTGTCCACAATCCATTATATAACCTTCACCTTCGTTAAACTCTTCTTTTCTTTCTACTGTTTGATCAAATGTAAAGTTATGTAGCAACGAAGCTCTTTGTTTTAGACTCATGAAGTCATCCATCATTTGCGGGAAATTGACTTCTAAGAACATCATGAATTTTATGAATGTTTCTCGTTTTGGAAAGAAGCATGGAAATTTTTGTTTTGGTTCATTTAGGAAATCAATTGGTCTAAGGAAGTCTATTCTAATATTGTTTCTAACCCAAGGAAGTAAATTCAATTTTCCTTCAAGTATTGCATTTAGATTTGCTTCTGATGCTATAATTTCAATGTGCAGTTGGTACCCATTATCTGTAAATTTTTTGTAGTTTTCTTGCCAATTAGATTCAGGGAAAAAACCAAACTGTCCCCAAGTATTATATGATGTACAGATTAATATTTCAGACCTATCAAATGCACTAAAATATTTCTGAAACTCATTATAATTATCCGGACCCATCAAAGAACTGGCCACAAACAATTTTTTTATATATCCTTTATCAATTTTGCTTTTTATTTCATCTACTAGTTCTTGATAATGTGGTGCAACTTCTTCCGTTATTTGTCCTTGAAAAAATTCGCCACCGATAATACCAACAAAATCATACTGTCCCTGTTTTATGTTTTTTACTATTTCTAAGGCTTTATGTATATTTTCTATCTTATCTTCGTGAAAGTCTTTATTCATTAATCCTCTTCGATTCAAACAAAAAGCACAATGACTATTACAATCTACCCATAAAACTAATTGCAAAAACCTACTATCTAACTGCATTATTTTTCTCCATTTTCATATAATTTGCAAATAAACTCTTCCTTTTGATCTAATACATATCTTTTACTGAATATTGTATCATCTTTTTCAATAATTTCAACTTTTAATTCAGGATAATACATTAAAAAATCTTTATCTTTAATGCTTTTAGTTTTTATTTTTAATCTGTTTGTTATACCAGAAAATTTAGCAAGATCTATTATATTTCTAAATTCTTCTTTATCAATCAATTCATCTATATATAATACTATCCCATCTAATTTTTTTGTTTGTATCATGTATAGTGTCATATTGATTAGTTTTTTTAGCTCTAACAATACTTTTTCTTCTTTTGTAAATATGCCACCAAAATTAAATCCAATAATATCTTCTTTTTGTGTTTGCAGTCCAGATAACATATAACGAGCTCTTTTTATTATACTTATAGCCTGTTGATTAGATAAATGAAGACTGTTTTTATAAATATCTATACCTATGTTCATTTATAATCCTTTCAGTCTTTCAAAATTATAGTCGTTTGATGTATTATCTAGTCTTAAATGATTTTGTAAAATAGTCGTTAGTTTTTGCTTGTTTGTTTTTTCTATATCAAACTCTTCTTTTACATCCTTCATAAACCTTTCATATATTCTTCTTTGATCTTCCACACCCTCACTGTTGCTGATGCTAAAATTTTCTTCTGTAATTGGAACAAAAGATGTATTATCACAGTGCCTAACATAATGATAAAATACACCCTCATAAAATGGAATTTGTAATATTATTTCTTTTTCTTTTGATCTGTTTGTTATTGCCGTATCAGAAGTGTACATTTTAGAATAATAGAAATAATTAACGAAGAAATCTTTTTTGTACATATATAACCAATCGTCTTCATTGAATATATTTTCGTGTTGACATATAAAAGTAAAATTCAAATCTATATCTCCAAAATAATGAGTCAATGCCCAGCCTTTTATGACATTTGCATCAAACTCTTTAGCATATTTGTACATTATCTCTAAATATTCAAAATCAAAAAAATCATCATCATCAAAAAACACAATATATTCACCCAATGCGTTTTTCAATCCTTTCATTTGTGTTTCATATATTCCCAAGTTTTTATTATTTTCTAGTATCGTAAAAGTATTTTTGTTATTATCTATTTGTTCTTGGTGTTCTTTTATTATGCTTCTAGAATTTTTATCTTCTGGATCATCAAAAACCATAATAAATTGTATTCCATCTAGAGTTTGATTTAAGCAGGAATATAAAAACTTCCGAAATAAAGACTCATTCGGATGATAAACTCCAGTAATAACAGAAATTTTTATATTATTCTTCATCTTCTGCTCTTAGCTTTAAAAACTCATTATAATCTTTTACATGATCTTCTGGGTGAAAATAGTCTGAGGCAATCAACATAACAACGCAGTCTGGAGAAAAATTAGTAAAATGTCTCCATAAATGAGCTGACACATATAATCCCTTGTTTGGTCTGTCTAGTGTGATTGTAATTTTTTCTTTTCCATCATCTAACACAAAATCACAAGAACCACGCAAACAAATCATTACTTCATCTAAAACCTTGTGTGCATGTCCTCCCCTAATTGCTTCTTTTGGCATATCCCATGTGTAGTATATTCTTTTTATCTCAAACGGTATCTCTTTCATTTCAGATACAGCAGTCAATTTTCCTCTCTCATCTGGGTGCACTTCAAAATCTATTACTTTATATCCCTTCATTTATTTTTACTCCTCTATATTTGCATCTTATAAACTCTATCCTACTATCTAATCCGTTTTTGACCACTATATTGAAATAATGAGACGTTTTAGTGAGTTTCATAATGTTTAGTAGTATTATAATATCATCTTTAATAAAATCTTCACCATTAATCTCTATTATAATCGAATTTTTGTTTATTTTTTTAGATTGAATACCAAATATGAGCGTTTTTACAATCTTTTTTAGGCCTGTCAATTGTTCTTTTATATTTGTACACTTAATAACTAGCATATCAAAACCAGGATGGTATTTTATGTTTTTATGATTTTCTTTTAAGATATTATAATATTCATTCATCAGATTTTTTTTAGCTCTTCACAGGTTAGGTCGTTTTCTAATAAATTGTCTAAATCAAGATACTTTTTTGCCATATCTTTCAATTCATCTAATGTATAATCTTCAAATTTGATCTTTTTATTTGTTGTATTGCTCAAAAATGTCTCTATAAATCTAATCACACCATCTTTATAATATTGATAGTCTTTGCTTTTGGGAACTTCACCGTTGTCTTGTAATATAAAACTACTTGTTGCACTTCTATTGGTGACTGTATAATAATAAAAACTTTCAAAATCTAACGGTAAAACATCAACTTTGTAATTGGTCTTTTTTATTGTATTTATAAGTGTGTAATTGATATATTTTCTAAATTCCTCATATTCACCCAAAATCTTCTTTCTAAACATTATTCCTGTATCTGTTGGATCATCGTTATTGTTTAAGGCATAAAAAACATCTAATTCACCAAGATAACTCATCAATATTCTAGGGCCTAAAAAATCTAAACCATGCTCAATAAAATAATTATACATCTTTTCAATTAGGTCATTATCAAAAAAATCATCTGAGTCAACTATCATAACACAATCACTTTTAGATAACTCACAACCTTTCAAATATGTATCAACAACCCCTAAATTTTTTTCATTTTCTACAATTATAAAGCGGTTATCCAATAGGTCTTTATACTCTTCTAATATATTTCTTGATTGTTTATCTTCAGGCGAATCTAATAGAAATATAAATTCAACATCTTTTATTGTTTGACTAAGACACGCATCCAAAAACCTTCTAAAACAAATCTCTAGAGGAAAATAAATACCGGCTACAATTGAAAGTTTTGGTTTATCTTGCATATTTTATCACCTGTTCTGCAATATATTCACGATCTTCTTCTGTAACCCACCAACCAACAGGAATACAAAGATGGGTACGATTGAATTCTTCTACTCCTGGCAATGGTCTTTGAAAACTCTTAAACATACTATGAGTGTCATTTCTTGAGTGTACCTTTGATGCCATAATACCTTTTTCTTTTAGTTTTTGCATCAATTCATCTCTATTTTCGGCATGAATAGTATATAACCAATAAGCTGATTTACCATTTGGATTTTCTGGTGCATATTTTACTTTTCCCTCAAATGCTTTGTCATAAAATTTTGCATTATCTCTATGCTTTTGTAATATTTGTGGTAGATATTTAAAATTTTCATTACCAATTGTTGCCGCTAAATCATTCATGTGAAATTTATATCCAGCTTCAGCAATGTCTAATTCGCATCTTAGATCTATGCCTTCTTTTATTTCTCTATCTATACCATACCATCTTAATAGCTTGGCTCTTTCATAATCATCCTTATTTTTACATATTAAACAACCACCATCCCCCGCAGTTATATGCTTTATTGCTTGAAATGAGTGCATAGCAAAATCTGAATAATATCCAAAAGGTTTTCCATTATATTCCATACCAAATGAATGCGCACCATCTTCTATAAGTTTTAGACCATAAGAATGTGATATTTTAGCTATATCCTCTATATCACAAGGATTTCCACCCCAATGAACTATAGATACACCCTGGGTGTTGTAAGCATATCCATTTGGCTCTATCATCAGCGCTTCCAGTAACGATTCTGGAGTAATGTTTCCCGTAATTGGATCAACATCAGCCCAAGCAATGTCTATATCATTTAGAACAATTGGATTATTTGTTGCCGTACAAGTTATGGGTGTTGTTATAATTGTTTTTCGCAACACATGTGAAGTTTTTGGATGTTTTATCATATGATAAATAAGATATAATGCAGAAGTACCAGAATTAGTAGTTAATACATTTTCTGTTTTAAGATGTTTTTTAAGTGTTTCTTCAAATTCTAGTACTTTTGGACCTTCACCAATAAAACCAGAATGAAGTGTTTCTAATAATGGCTTATCTACTGAATCTGCCATAAAAACTTTAAATAGTGGTATCATTTCCTCCTCCTTTTAGATGATTAGCACTGAAACTTTCTTATATCACAAAACATACACTTATCAGAGTCTTCATAGCACTGATATAATGTTGAGTGTCCGCATTTTGGATTTATTACGGTTTTATTATCTTCCTTCATTGGTAATTGGTCTATGTTTATTTCATTTTTTTCAATTTTATCTCTTCTATAAAGTCCAATTAAAGCATTATCATCCACATTTACAATACTATCCACAAACTGTCTTACTTTTTTATGATCTGTATTATTTAGCTCATATAAAAACTTCAAAAAATCACTTCTCTTCAAATAAAAATCAACAAGAGTCTTTCCAGTGTTGTGTTTGTGTGGGAAAAGAAGATTTATAGATTCAATATGCAGTTTTTCTTCTAATTCTTTCAATATGTTGTTATTTTTATTGTATTCATTGATAAGGTGCTGTGTTAAAATCATTTGTACATTCACTTTTAGATCTGGATACCTTTCAACCGTCTTTACTATATTATCTTCACACAATTTTTTTCTTTCTTCTGTTTTAAATCTATACTTCAAATCATAACTGAAATTCAAATCAACAGCACTCATCAACCCTTTTTCTTCAAATTTATCTAATACTTTGAATAAAAACTCTGGATCATAAAGTCCATTAGTAACGGTTGAATATTTACATAGTGGACCATTTTCTTTACAAACAACTAATTCTATAATGTCATCTATAAGACCTAAAAATTCTTCTTGTATACCTTTATCTTTTACAAAATATAATTCGCCACCCAACAAAGAAATACCATGATAATAAGTGTTTTTCCAATCAAGAAGTCTGATATTATGTCTAACGTTCTTAATCATGTTTATCTGTTCTTCTACACCATAAAAAGCCTCTCGTAGATTCAAACAAAAATCACAAGCATTACAACAATTAGGCCAAATACCATATTGAACTCTACTCATTATTCAACTCCAATATTTCTTGCTTAAATATATTCTTTACATCACATAAACAGCACTTGTCAGAATCAGAATAACATTTATACAACACACTATGCCCACAATCCATCAATACTTCTTTTCCATCTGATAAAATTGGTGGTTGCGATGTTTCACCTTTCTCATAAAAATATCCATCATCCCCAATATGTCGTTTCCAATACATGCCAGAATATTTATAAATACCAGAATGATAAAGTGAAAAAATAAAATCTCTAATCAACCTATTGTGCTTTGGATACTCTTCTAATAAAAAACTCAAAAATGGTTGTCTTGCAAATTGAAATCCTGGAAGAACTTTACCACCATGAACAGGATGAGGATATAATAAGCACAACTTACTTCCTGGGCATGTTTCATTCTCAAATTTGTCTATATCAAACTCACCACTTTTCACAGAATCTATCAAATTTTGTGTTAATATCATCTGCACACCTAATTCATAATTATATTTTTGAATCACGGCATTAATATTATCTATACACAATTGACGAGCGGCTTCTGTATGAAAACGATATTTCAAATCATAAGAGAAATTTATATCTACAAAATGAATACCAACAGCTTCAACTATTTTATCTAATACTTGAAATAAAAAAGTACGATCATAAATTCCGTTTGTTACAGTAGAATAACGACATTTCATATTTCCATTATTCTTATTTGGTAACAACACATACTCTATAATCGTATCAATGACTTCTAAAAATTTTGCTTGAAGATCTGGATCACGCATAAAATAAATCTCGCCACCCAAAAGCGAAATACCATCTGAAAATTCATTAATCCAATCTATTGTTTTGATATTTGCAATAGTATCATCAAGCTGTAATATTTTGTCTTCTTTCGATGTTTTTCTACCATGATGCTCTAAAAGACAAAAATCACAATTATTACTGCAATCTGGCCACAAACCATATTGTACCATCTTACCCATAAACATCTCCTTTCTTTTTTGTTTTTTATTCAAGGGTCATATAAGCAATAAATGAGCTTGATGATGAACTTGAAGAACTTGACGAAGAACTTGAACTAGAAGATGAGGATGATGAACTAGAACAAGTATAATTATATGTGTAAGCCATAATATGAGCACTCAATCTGGATCTATCAAACATTTCCAAAAATTGCATGGCGTTTTGAACATTTTGATTATCTATAGTGGTAGGTATTGCATCCGGATCAATTGCCGAAATAACTGGAACTGTTGGCCAATTCGTTGAGTTTTTATTATACATTGGCACCGTTGTTGAAGATAAATATGATGTAACCATAACAACTTTTGTCGTAATAAATGCAGCAGCAACATTATAGAAATTCAATAAACTGGTTGCAGTCATTACCGTATTTGCAGCAGCAGAAACACCTTTTTGTACCAAATAATCATTAAATTGATTTGCAATTTCTGCAGATGTAACTGTTGAAATAATTGTGTTTGCATCAACATTTATAACAACAGATGACCTATCTCTTGTTATTGTTTGTGTAAAACCAGGTTTCATTTCGTTTGGAACACCACTGGCATAACCACCAACATTTTTCACAAGCGAATTTATTTTTGATAAAACCAAATCTTTTAGGTCGCCATATGTAATAATATTATTTGTTGCAATTGCCATAATTATACCTCGATATTTTGATATGCTATAAATATACTTGAGCTAGAACTTGATGATGATGAACTTGATGATGAACTACTAGATGAAGATGAAGAACATGAACAACTCCAAATGCTAATTTCGTAGTGTGCAGGATTGTTTACTGATACATTTTTCTTCATAATTGTTGTTAATGTATTTACGACATCGCCAGTAGAATTTGCAATAGCCAATTCAGTATCATCCGCAGAAACAAGTGTGTGTGGAGTTGGATATTGTCCAGCGCCTCTTGTTTGTGTATAAATCATAACTCTTTGTTCTCCTCCTGCGGCATGAAGACCTGTATATTCTACAACACGAGAAGCAACAAAATTTGCCACTATATTATAAAAATTCAACAGTCCATTTGTGGTTACGACATCTGATGATTTACTGTTTATACCATATGTTGTACAAAAATTATTAAAATCAGTTTCTAATTGTTCCGTAGAATATTGTATTGGTAAATCAAGTCCTGTAGCAACCAGTTGACAACCGTTTTGGGTTCCACCACCCGCAATTGTATATGCATATGGTGTTTTTAATGTATTTGGAACATTTAGTTGATCAATATTTTGCACATTTGCTTTTATCAAATTGATCACTTGCTGTTTTAGTGTTCCATATGTTATCGTATAATTTGCCATAACATTCCTTCTTAGTTTGAATCTTTTATTCCTAATTTTTCACTATATGTACCCAAATTAGTTGTATCACCATCTAAATAGGCATCTAAATCATCTTTTATGTCATCTATGGTGTTTGTTGATGCTACATACTTTTTGTAAAAAGCTGTAGAGTCATTATTTAAAATTGTATTTGCTTCAACATCTAATTCTCCAGTGTCGGTATGCAATAATTCGTCTATTTTTGTCCACTGAAAATCCGTTGGTTCACAATCTTTGAACAATATTTGAATAAATGGTTTGTCATTTGCATCACAGTATCCGACCCTTATTCCACCATATTTTAAAACATCTTCTTGTTTATAACCAAAGAATTTTTCAAGATCCTCGTGGGTATATACAGCAACAGCTGGATCTGGATATATGTTTGTGTTAGAAAAATTCAACATTGTGCCGTCAGGCAAAATAAACCCAGTTGCAGTCCAATGAGGTGTTGTCCCCATTTTTTCAACAAGACCATTGAAAAATTGCTGTTTTTCTTTATCTGTCATTATTTGTCCTCTACTTCGGCTGCTAATTTTTCATTGATTGTTTTTGATAATTCTGACAATGTTGATACTACAAATTTTTGTTTATCAGTCCACAAATCTAATAATTTGATTTCTGATTTCATATTGTTTGGAATTTCTGAAAAACTTGGAATATTGATGTTTGGAGTATTTAATATAAATGAAATATTGAAGAAGTCCAACAACATCAAAATGCATTCATACATCATTGGCATTGTTTCAAAATTACCAGATTCGTTCAAAACAAATCTTGGGTGATTCACATAAGATTTCATTGTTGCTAAAAAGTAAAATGCAACTTTTTCTCTAACTGTGTTTATTTCTGTTTCTAATGCATCACAAACATCAAGATAATCAACAACAGAAGAGAAAAACACAACTGGATTGTTGAAAAATTCTTGATTATAATTGTTGCTTGAGTTGATTAATAATACAATGGTTTCAATAAGATTTGTAATACACAATTCTTCTTTGATTACGAATTTCAAGATTTCCGCTTTATCTTCGGATGATAGTGCTTTTAACCTAATATCGAAAAACTTAAAAGCAGAATTTGGCAACCCAGAAACACTTTTCAATAATTCTTTTATTTTTTCTAAGCTAGTATTTTCTTGCACATTAATAATGCGCTGTTTTCCATTTTCAAGATCTTTAAATAAATCTTCAATAACAGTATTATTATCAAAAGTCAATTCAATAGGTTCCATATTTTTCATCCTTTTTATTTATTATATTTTAGCAACTTTTTTATCTCGCACGGAAAGCATTTGTCACTATCCGCAAAAGATAATTTGAAATTTACAGAATGACCACAATCAGACATATTTGAAGAACAAAAAACATATCCTCCATCTTTCTTGTGGTATTCGTAAAGTAATTTTTCCTGAGTTAGAGCTATGTTTTCTGCATATTGTTTTAGGTACCCAGGAATAATTGTATCTAAGTGTATTAATGTATCAAAAACCTCATTACGTGTTGGTGCTTCTGGTGCCTTATCATAGTTCAGCATTATATATGGTATTGTATTGATCTGAACTCTAAAATAATCTGCCCATTCTTTTAGTGTGTGATTTTCTTTTCCTTGTTTTTTTAGATAATCAAGTAAAAAATCAGCACCAAAACGATCTTCACATATTCTTTTACACGCTTCTTTTGTTAATATGGTGTTTACGATTATGTGTATGTCTTTATATTTGTCTGTTAGAGTTTTTAGATTTTTATAAAACAAAGACTCTGATTTTACGCAAAAACGACCAACTATATCATAAGAGGTCGTAAAGTGTAATCTATCAAACAGTCTATTGGCTTCTATAACATCTAAAAACCAATGCAATAAACCAGTATCTTCATATAATAAGTTGGTGTTTAGATATAAAAGTTCAATTTCGTTCAGTGTCATTTTTTCCACAACTCGCAACAATAACCACTTCAACGATTTCTTTACTTCTTCATCCCTTACATCAAATATTTCACCGCCAACTAACAGTATATGATTTCCGTTTTCAAACTCTGTGTCCAAAAACTTTTTACATAACTTTAAAGACTCAACTTGTTCCTTTGGGGTTAGTATTTTATCATCAATTTTTCTTTCATGCATTCTTTGATGACAGAAACTACAGTTATTACCACAATTATTCCAAAGTAGAAACTCGTAAATCTTCTTCATGATACACTATTACTCCCTATATAGAACTGCCTTTTATTGTTTTTGTTTTATGATTTTGTTTTTTAAATTATACCACCAACTATCTAATTTTACAAGCCATTTCCCATATATTTTCCATCTTTTTATCACTTTGTTCATAGCCCAAACTTCAGCAGCAGAAATAAAATCACCTTCTTCACTGTTAGATTCTATTTTTTTCCATTTTCCATTCTTTAGTTTTTTATAGTCACAAGTAAAATCTGTATCAAAATATTCCGGAACCAAATGACTGTCTTGATGCCAACTTAAAAAACTGTTGGGTAATAAATCAGTCCCGAAACTTTTAGCTAACTCAAAATTACACCTGTCTACTACCCACTTAAAATCCATATAATTCATTGGTAAATATTCGGTCATTATAGATTTTTCCCAATCTTCTATATCTTGTCCTAATTTATATTTTTTTACTTTTTTACAACATCTAAACAAAATATATCGAGCACAAGCCAGCATATCTCTGTTGTCATCTCCTAACCAATACATATTCATTATACTTGTCATATATTAATCCTCTTCTTCTGGTTGATATATATAATGAGCTTTTCGTGTTATTCCACAGTTTCGACATTTATCTTTTGTCCAAATCTCTATACTTCCATCTTTTTTATCTATAGTGTCTCTACTTATATGCTCCCAATCGTGTCCCAAAACTTTACAAGCACTCTTACCTATTAACAAACCACAAAATGCAAATATGAAAAAAAATCCACCTATAACAGTTAACGAAATAATAACAATTCTCGAAAATTCTACCATATTACTCCCTCTTTGCTTTTATTTTAATGTCCCATCTACTATTTCTACTTCTACGTTTTCTATGCCCTTGAACGCTTTTTTCATTGCCTCAACTTGCTTCATATCCACCTCTCCTTTTTCAATGTCAGCTATCATATTTTCTAAACTGCCAGATTTAAATATACCAGTTTCTTCTATTGCCTCATCTAAATCCGATCCATATCTTTCAATTCTTTGTTTTCCAAATTTAGATAAACCAACTTTAAATGGCACAACAACACTTTCTCCTTGATAACCAATAGAAATTCCTTGTTCTGGGTCTTCTATATCTAATTCAGGATGGGTAAGTCCAACAATAATTCCATCTTTTAAACCTTCTAATCTAAAGCAAATAAACTTATGCTGGTTATTTACATCTGTTATTTTTATTTTACTCATCTTACTTGCCTCTTACAAACATATTCCAAAATGCTTTATTTCTTGCTCTTTTCAATCCCTGTAATACAATTTCTGCTTCTTCATATTCACGATTTGCTGGATGCATTGGGCAGGCTTTATTTTCACATGGTTTACCAAATTCATCACAATACCTCAATGAAAAATTGCAATCTGATAAATTTTCATTCGGAACACCGACAGATTGGACTTGAAAGACTGTAATACAAGATTTTTCTGGATCATTCCATTCACATTTTGTAATGGCGGCTTGTTGAGTATCCCTTTCTGCTCTTGCTACTTTTACTTGTTTTCTAAGATCTTGCCAAATTTCATATTTAGTCATTTCAAGTCCTTTTTTTACTTGATTATTTACAATATTCACAAGTTTGTGTTGTTGTATAGGAATTCACTTTTTCATAGACTACTTTTGGTTGGTAAACATCATAGTGTTTTTGAACGGTTACTGTCTTCCCTGTATAAACTGCTACCGGTTGTAATTTATAAGAACGAGGGACTACATTACGATTACAATAACCACGATCATCTTTATACTGGCAATAAGTTGAATTAAAGTTTCTGTGGTTTGTGTATTGATAACTTTCATTAGTGGTCGTTACTTGTTCTGTTGTATAAACTTCAGATGTTACCTCTTGTGGAATATAATCTGATGCAAAACAAGCCATAGTAGATAAAGCAATAACAGACGTTACTAAAAGTTTTTTCATTTTTTACTCCTTTTTTTGTTTTATTTGTTTATGGTTCTAATCCTAAACCTTCTCTAAACAATCTATATACAATCCATCCAGAAGATGAACTGAAATTACGCCCACCAAATCTATTGTTTTCTTCTGGTAGATTATTTTCTTCTTCTTCTGTAAGTGTTGTCAATTTTTCTATATCCTCCAATTTAAACGCTTTTGTTGGATTTTTATTTTTATCTTTTTTCATTTGTGTATAACCAACAGACCAAGTAGATAAGTCTTGTGGATTTGCATTGCTTACTTTATCAAATTCAATATCTATATTACCAAAATTATCAGATGTGTTATAATATGCGGCTTTCTTACCTGGAACTTTAATAAGTACAGATTCTTGACCATATTTTTGTCCAAGTGCCAACATTTCATCTATAAATCTTTGAGGGTCTTTTTCTTTTACACCAACTTTGAATCCAGGTTCTTCACCAACCCCACCAGTACTGTATTGAAAACCGCCTATCGTTTTAGTAAAACCACATCCCAATCTACGAATATCACGCTCCAAATCTTTATTCGCAGCTTCATTTTCCTCTGTTGTTTGATTTGGCCTATATGCAGTAATAAAACAAATATTGGCTTTATCACCACTTACTTGGCCAACTGTATGTTTCAAACTATCTTCTTTCATATTTATAACCCCTTGTTCAATTGTCGACATTATTCTATTTCTTTTTATTTTCTTCTTTTACCAATTTATATACCACCAAAGATAAATATATGATTAATGCAAGCGGTAAAGCTATAATTACAATTGGCCATAATAAAATCAACATCCATACTCCAAATAAAGCTATAACAGCAAAAGCGATCAATCCCAATATAGTATAAGCAAAAATCTTCAAAAATTCAACCATTTACATTATTCCTTTTGGCGTTATTTGTTTTACTTTTATTTTTCCACATTTCTTGCATCTCTGAATAATAATCAATTCTGTATAGTGTGTTGTTCCATCAGAAAATAAATGTCTCATATCTCTTTGTGTCATTTCGTATTCGTGTTCACATCCACACAGTCTAATTAGACCAAACACAAAGCCAATTCCTAACAAAAAACACAAAGCACAAAGCGCAAAAATCTGTATACCTGTCATTTATCAATCCTCTTTTTCTTTTGTTGCGTACACTTCTTTACCTTCTTTTAGTATTATAGCTCCACAAGAACAATTAACACCATTCCATAAGTCTATATTTCTTATTTCTTGTTTACACCCACAAAAAGGACAGACCACATATGCCGGATTATATTCATGTTTATGTTCTATTCCATAAGTCTGTTCCCAATCCTCTACTTTTTTCTTTTCAAATAGTTTTTTCTTTGTTTCTACCAACTTTTTCTCCTTTATTACACCAATCATTCTATCACATTTAATTACGTTTTCAAGTACTAATTACACAAAAAACCACACGTTATATCAAATTCTTCTAATGATCCATTGAACTCACACATATATACTCCTTTACCCCAAACATCCTTGCCATCAAACAAATTTATATACTTATCCGAAACTACCCCGCCAAAAATTCCACCATCAGACCATAATGAAAACTTTACCTTGTTCTCAATCATATCATAAACACCACAGTAGCATATATTATTTTCAAAACCTAAATTCATAAAATATTTCGAATTCAACCAAAAATAACTCAACTTACCATCTACAAATATTTTATAATCAGTCTTGCCGTCCTTTATGAAATTTCTACCTTTTACTCTTTTTTTCCATTCCTTAAAAAACTTCCAAATATTATACCCTTCCAAAAAGTATCTTTCATTTTTGTTTTCCATTACTCTTACAAAACCAAAACAATTCACCATAATGCTTTTCAAAACTTCTATCTTTGTCTGTTTTACCATTTCACAACTTTCTCTCCTTTTACTATATCCATCATAATCTAAAGTAATCAATAACCCTTTAACACCACAATCTGTTATCTCTATCTCTAAAATCTCATCAAATATCCACCCGTCAATAAAATTACAAGCCATATAACAATTTACATTACATTTTCTACCAATATCTAACCAATCCCACTCCTTTTTTATAATAGAGTAGGTTCCAGATATATTATTCAAAATCCAATCACCCATGTTCATTTTTCTATATCACCATGTCTAATATTTCTCTCATCTCTTTTTCCCAACTGTCTATACTAAATATTCTACTATAAAAAAATATATCAGTACTAGTTCTATCTCTACTAACCAACCTATGCGTCTCATCACCTTCACAACAAAATCTATAAAATCTGTTGGCTGAACTCCCATCTTCTAACATGTCTATAACAAAATCCCAACACTCATTACATCTAAAACAAAACTGAATATACTTATCTTTACCCTCCCATCTATATATATTCTTGTCAACCAACATCAAACCTAAATACTCCGTCAACCCATAATCTTCTCCAATATTTTTAATAACTTCTTTTTCTACACCACTTACACCCACACCAACCGTAAAACTATCATAATCTTTCAAAAATCTTATGTCTTCCATGTCCATATCCATATTCTATATACAAAATAATACCATAAATTCATATCAAAGCTAATTAAAAATCTTATAGCCACCAAAAATTTTTCACATTAATTATTTTTTACACACACTTTTTATTTTTTTATAGTTCTATTCATTATATATAAATTTCTATTCTGGACTATATATGAGATGAATACCCTTAGCGATCTAGCCTCTTATCACAATGCTAGTCCCAATAAGAATAATAAGTAATCCCATATATTCAAGTACCTTTAGCTCTCCCACAACAATAAAAAAATAAATAATTAGGGAAGAGTTTTTATTAAAGGAAAATTTAAAATGGCATTAGTAAAAAAAGTAATGACAGAAGCAGCATCTATGGTTGAAGCTTCTGCAAAAAAAGAAGGCCGCATTGCTAAAGCAGCTAAATTGTTTACAGAATCTGGCTTGGCAAAACGCTGCCCAAAAATGGCTGCTATGTTCGAATCTCAAAACAAAGCAGATAAATATCAAGCAGCTGTCTTAACAAACGTCTTGAATAACACTGCAGCTTTGTATGAATCCGCAGGTTATAAAGGCTTGTTGACAGAAGATGTCACATCAGCTACAGCATCTTTGATGCCAGGTGTCGCTTCTTTGACTCCACGCGTTGTTGATATCGTTAACATCTTCTATCCTCAAATGGTTGCTCATCACATCGCAGACATCCAAGCTTTGGATCGTCAAACAGGCGAAATTTTCGTTATCAAATCTCGCTATGGTATGTCAGCAGCAGGTGTTGCAGCAGGCGATATTATCTTCGAAAAAGCAACAGATGGTTCTTATGCTTCTGAATGGTATGTTTATAATCCAGCTACAGCAGCAGCTTCTGTTAATTTAACATTGAATAAAGACGGCGGTCTTCCATTCGAAGAATCTGGTTCCTCAATTCCAACTGCAAACTACGCAGTACGTGCAGGTTCCATCCGTGTATTCATTGGTGGTAAAGAAATTGCTCGTGACTTTGGCACAGGCCAAATTGCTGGTAAGGGCGTTTTGAATACATCAGTTGTAGATTATGCAACAGGTGCTATCACATTGAACTTGGATGCAACATATTTTGCAGATGCTATCGCAGCAGGTGCAACAGTTACAGCTCAAGCAGCTCGTGATACAGAAATCAACGATGACACAATCCGTACAGTTGAATTCGATATCTTGGAACAACCAGTCCGTGCAGAAGAACACCCATTGATGAGCTCATACTCAGTAGCTTCAGCATTGGTTGCTAACGCTCACATGGCATTGGATGTTGACGAATTGATCTCCAATGAATTGGCTGGCACAATCCGTTGGGAACGTGACTTGGCATTGATCAAGAAAGTTTCCACAGCAGCAGCTGCACAACCAGAATTGACATTCGACTGCTCAGCAAATGGTACAAACTTGACTTTGAAACAACGTTATGGTTCTTATGACGTTATGGTTTCAACAGCTCGTGGTTTAATCCAAAAAGCTATGGGCCGTGGTGCTGTCGACTATATGATCGTTTCAGCAACTACAGGTTTGACAGTTGTCGAACAAATCGAAGGCTTCAAAGCAGCTCCAGAAGCAAAGAAACCAGTTGGTCCATATTTGGCAGGTACATTACGTGACGGTACAATCTCCGTTATCGCAGTTCCTTATACAGCTGGCGCTAACAACCCATTAGCAGAAGACGAAGTTATCTTCGGGTTCAAGGGTTATCAAATCGGTGATGCTGGTGTGATCGTAGCAGAATGGGTTCCATTATACTTCACTCCAACATTCCAAGCACCAAACTTGAAAAATCATAAAGGATGCTTGTCATTCTATGATTTGTTCATCAACCAACCAAAATACTTGGTCAAGGGTGCTATCACAAACTTCAACGTTGCATAATTGTAACGATTGGAAATCTAGAGGCTCTTCGGAGCCTCTTTTTTATTATTAATTTTATATTTTAATATTGATTTTAGTAGTTCTACTACTATAATAACAGAGTAGTATTGGAGCTATAATTATGAAAAAAAAAGAAAATATTGAATGCTTAAATTGTGGTAAATTATTTCACCCAGAAAGAAAAACATCTAAATTTTGCTGTAGAGATTGTTCAACCAAATACAACAAAGAACATGGTATTATGAAAAAAAGTGAAGAACAAAAAGCAAAAATAAGTGCAAGTAGAAAAGGAACACCGGCCTGGAACAAAGGGCGCAAAATGTCCACAGAAGAAAAAGAAAAAATGATTATGGCTGTAAAAAATGCATGGACAGATGAAAAAAAAGAAAAACAATCTCAAATACAAAAAAAGGCTTGGTCTAATCCAGAATTATTACAAAAACACTCTGAAATAATGAAAAAAATGATGACCAAAGAAAATCGGGAACATATATCTGTTGCAACAAAAAACGCAATGAAAAATCCAGATATACTAGAAAAAATAAGACAATCATGTAGAGATAAATATGGCGTTGATTGGAATTGTTTAAGGCCAGAAGCAAATAATCACATAACAATTTCAAAAAAGAATAGATATTGGCAAAACCTACTAAACGTACCAGAAGAAGATTTAGAATTTGCTATTGATGGTTTTTCTTTTGATTTGAAAATTGGACAAACATTGATAGAAATAAACCCAACAGAAACACATAACTCTACATATAGTATATTTGGTAAAGACCCCAAAGATCCAACATATCATATAAAAAAAACATGTGTTGCAAATAAGCATGGTTTTGAGTGTTTTCATATTTGGGATTGGGATGAAGAAGAAAAAATAAAAAAAATGTTGAGTCCTAAAACAGGTATTGGTGGAAGATTATGTCAAATAAAAGAAATTGATGATATAAATATAGTAAACAATTTTTTGAATACATATCATATACAAAATACATGTAGAGGAATAAAAAAATCAATAGGACTGTTTTATAATAATGAGTTAATAGGGTTGATGGTTTTTGGTTTACCTAGATATAATAAAAATATAGAATGGGAATTATTAAGGTTGTGTTATTGTGATAAATATACTGTTATGGGTGGAACAAAGAAAATGTTTGATTACTTTATAAAAACTTATAATCCAAAATCAATTATATCATACTGCGACAAATCAAAATTTAGTGGAAAAACTTATATTGATCTTGAATTTAAAGCTATATCATATCAAAAACCATCCAGACATTGGTATAATATGAAAACCAAAAGACATATAACAGATAATTTATTAAGACAAAGGGGGTTTAGCCAACTTCATAATGATAATCAATACACAGAGCATCAAAAAGGAGAAAACAATGATGAGCTTATGTTAGAAAATGGATATGTTGTTGTTTATGATTGTGGGCAAGCAACTTATGTTTGGAAAAATCCTAATAATGTATAAAATCTTTCTTTTTTCTGGGTGGATTTCCGAAAGGATTTATTGGAGTTACAAAAGCTTCATATTTACATTGTATTGGGAATAGTTGTTTTAGTACATAATTTAGTTGTGGAAACTCTAGATTATGTATTTGTTTGTCGTACACGGAGATCCACTCTAATATTTTTGTTTTTGTTTTTATATCATTGTCTTTTTCTATTTTAACATCTTCAGGTAATATTCTAGGTGTTATTTTATAGATGTTTTTATAGATAGATCTTTTGTGTAATACCTTATCTGTTTTTATGAATTCTTGTACTTGTGGTAGATTGATAAAATCCATGAAATCTTTTTTATTTATTATTATAGGAGAGTGTGATTCATAATTATAATAAGGTTTTTCTGTCCCAAGTTGCTCTAATAGTTCATATCCTTCTTTAAATGCATCAAACCATCCTGCCCTGTGATTTATATATTTTGATATTGCCTGATCTAAAGTACCCAATGCAACATTACAAGACTTTTCAAGGTCATTTATTTGTCTCATGGCGAAAAAGTCATCATTCATAAGCACAAAATTATCTGATATATCTTTATTATTGCATGCGGCTATTATATTGTTTACTGAATTTTTCCATTTACCTTGATTTTGTTCTGTATGTATATATTCTACGTTTTGCACCCAAGAAGGCTTATAACCAACTATCCATATCTTGTCGCATTTTACAAATTTTTCAATAGAACGAAGAGAGTATCTAAGTTCTTCATTGTTTTCATCTTCTTTTACAATATATACTAAATCCATGGTGTTTTCCTTGGTCCATAATGTATAAAATCTGTTCTTGGTTTTGGTGGATCTTTATAAACAATTTTTACATAATTATTGTATTTATTTTTATCAAGTGACGCTATTTTTGTTTTCAAATTTTCAACACAAAAGTCAAATTCTTCTTTTTCTTTTTTTTCTAATGATTCTATTATGTTATTATATTGTTCTTTTTTTATTGAAAATAATTTTAATAATACTTTTTCATAATCATGACCTAAAAAACTTATAGAATTGTTATCATCCAGCCCCCACGATAATTGAAATGGTTTTTGTACAACAAGAGGTATTTTATACATAATTGACATATTTCTACTTCCAGATACTCGACCATTAAGAAAAGTATCATGCTCTTTTTGCATAACCAAAGCGTTTTCATCAAATAAAACAAGTAAAAAATCATCTTCACAATAATGTTTTGCCATGTTTTTAAAATCAATTCTACCAAGATAATTTATATATTTTGATTTTGGTAATTCATAACCACGTTGTTCTCGCACACCAGTTATGTTTATGCTTATATTCATTCCTTCGCTGTTTAGTTTTTCCACAGAATCAACCAACAATTCAAAATTTTTAAAATGTATACGAGCAAGCCCAGATATAAAAATTGTCATTTCGTTTTTGTCAATTTTTCTTTTTTGATGATTTATTTTTGAAATATTTACACTAGGAGATAATTGAGGGAAAAACCCATTAACAGTACCTAAAGTAAAACCATTTTGGGCAAGTGTAATATCGTTGTGCGTATCTTTTAAAAATTTCATATAATCTAAATGATTTTGATGTAATATTCTTTGTTTATCAACACCGTTCTTGCACAATAAACACACAAAAAAATATTCTGGTTGATTTAATGTTGATATAAAATAAAAATCATAAGAAAATAAATTTGGGACTTTTGATTTTATTTCATCCATATGTTTTTTTATTTGTGCAGAATAGCAAGAAGATGGATTTTTTATTATATATGTTGTAACATTTTCCTCTATCATCCATAACGGTTTTTCGTTTTCAACAACATCTCTTATTACAAAGTCAACATCATACCCTAATTTTTTAAAAAACGCATAATATGAAGATAAACATTCTCCATGACCAGAAGCGCCTTCATAAATCAAAACCTTCTTTCCCATTGTAGTCTCCTATCTAACTATACCTCTATGATAAGCTGCATTATAAGGCTGTCTACTTTTTCTTTCAAGCTTTACAAAATATTCATTGACGAGTTTATCAAGTTTTGCATTTTTATTTACAATTATTACAACATCATTCATTTTTACTTCCACAGGCATCTTTTCAAACTCAAATATTTCTATTCCATCCTGTAAAGCTCTTCTAATTTCAACACCAGCAACAGGCTCATAAACAACATGATCAGTAAAAAGTTTGTATGTTGACTTATCTATTCTCATTTTTGTTTGCTCTTATAATTTACTATATTGGGATTTATTTTGTTTAGGCTGTCCATATATAATTCATGTTTAGCTTTTTGTTCTTCATATTTCATATTCACCATTTTACAACCCTTAACCGATATACAAGCCAAAGCACCAAGAATAATAAGATAAAAACAACCATTCAAAGGTATTCCTGGTGTTCTTTTTAGTTCTGTTCTTACTTCTTGTTCATATTGTTGTTGGTCTGTTTGTTTCATTATTTGGCCTTTTATATAATATTAGAACTATGAAAAATATAAAACCCCTCTAAAAAAACAAATCTAGAAGGGTTTTGTTTGATTTAATGTAATACAAAATTATGCAACATTGATATAACGTAAAACGCCGCGAACTGCCCATTTTTCTTGGCCAGGTAGTTTGCTGCAAGTTGTACGTAAGGTGCGCAATTCAGTTACTGCTGGAGCATCAGTTACACCACTTTTGATAGCATCTAGTGTAAGAGCTTCTGTACGTGCTGCATCTTCTACATCATTATAGACTGCGTGTACATATTTTACAGTTTTTTCTGCACCATCAATCATTACTTTGTTTTCATATACATGAGATTTGATTACTGCTGCCATTTTTTGACCTCTTTAATTTATAAGCGCCTTGTTGATTTGAGATCTTGTAAGATAAAGTATGCTACGGCGCAAATAACATACTGTACTTACTAATATAATAGAACTAAAAATTCTGATTAATTTTTAATTTGACTTCTTGACAAAAATTGACTAAAATATTTTTAGTACAATATAATTTTGAGGTGACAAAATGGTACAAAATGAAAACAAAAACTACATTACAAAATATAACATAAGAAAAATATGGTATAAGAGTGTAGAGCATAATTTTGGTAAAAAAGATAGGGTAACTGCGGATGCCCGTGTTGAGTTATTAATTAAATTATGTGGTGTAGAGGACATAAGAGAAATCGATCAAAATCCTGGTATAATTGATGATATGAAACAAAAACTATTTTCATACGTTCAACCAAGTGGAAAAAACAAGGGTAAGAAGTATTCACATAAGACAATTAAAGAATTTTTTAGACTTTTTAGACAAATAATTAGAGTTGCTGATGAAAATTCAAAACTAAAAAATACTGACAAAATTTTTAGAAAATTATCATTATTGAATTGTAGTCAAGTAAAAGAATTAAACCCTAAAAAAGACAGAATACCACTAAATGATTTGGATTATAAAAAATTATTTGGTATGATGGCAAAAATAAAAAAGGGTAATTTTGCAGATCTTGATATATTAATAAAAAAACATAAAAAATTGAAGAAAAAACTGGAAATGATAAAAAAATTCCCAGAGCAACATTATTATTCTATTTTAATTTCTTTATTTACAGGATCTCGTGCAAACGCCTCTTGTACAATTAGACATAGAGATATTGACATAAAACAACAACTAATAAATATACATTGCGACAAAGCTTTGATAAATATTGGAGATGAAAGAGAATCATATAAACATTTAAAAACGGAAGAATCATCTCGAGTTTTGCCAATTTCTGAATTATTATTTACTGGATTAAATTTTAAAAGCTATTTAGTAAACCATGAAAAAGAATATGGAAAAGACTCATTTATTTTTGAAGAAGTTATGTTGACAAAAAACAACACATACAATCCATCGGTCATAAACTCAAATATAAATGCATTAATGGAAGCTTTGGAAATCAAACCAGAAAAAGAATCTAAATATATAAAAGACTTTCACTCTTTTAAAAAGTGTTTTTATTCTGCAAATGTAAAAGTAGGAATTCCATTGGAAATGCTTGAAGCTATTGCCGGAAACAAATCAAGCAACAATTCTATAGCGGCTAAAACATATACAAAAATATCAATGGAGACATCTCCATTGGCAATGATGGATGCAATAAATCAAATTACATACCCTTATATAGCGCTCTTATTGGGTAAGAAATGGATAAAAGACAAGCAAAAAAGAGCAAACAATGTAATGATTCAAACAGGAATATCAGACAAAACACTTAAAGAAGCGGTATCTAAAATTATAGGTAAAAAAGTCAAAGGTATGGTCGTATTTTATGTATAATTTCATCAATCAAGTTCTTATCCTCGAACCAAGGTTCTGAAAATGAAGGTAAGTTTTTAGCAGTAGATTCACAAGGTAAAGTTGTTGCTGCAAGCGGTAGTACAACGAATCAAGTTATCTATATTGGAAATACTGCACCAACAGATTCATTTTATCAATTTTGGTTAGATACATCTACTGCGCCTGAATATCAAAGAGTTGAATATGTAGTAGCAGAAGGTAGTCAATATCTTGATTTAGGTTTCAATCCAACTAATAATTTAAGCTTTTATATTGATGCCAAAATAACACAAACACCTAGTACACAAGTATGCTTTGCTGGTGCTTATGAAACCACAGACACACCACGCTTTGCTTATAGAGTAAGTGGTACTAAATATGCAATATTATGGGGAACATTGACTGAAATAAGTGGCAATCTTCCTTCAGGTGGTGCAATAACAGATAGAAGAGTTTATTCTTTACATGACGGTTCGTTCTATTATGGGTCTAGTTTGTTGACACCCCATCAACACAAACGTTTACTGTAAATCAAACTCTTTCTGTGTTATGTAATCATTCTGCAGATAGTTATGCACGTTGGATTTATGCGAATGTTTATGATATAATTTTGACAGACTCAAATAAGAGTTTCCATTTCGTCCCATGCTATAGATTATCTGATAATGTAATAGGTTTTTACGACATGGAAGGAAACATTTGCCCACAAACTAATACACCATTTTGGACATCTTTTGGCAACCCATTTGTTACTAAGGGACCAGATGTAGCAAACGGCTTAATATAAAACAAAAGGAATATGTCATGTCAGTTTTGAAATATAAAGATGAAAATAATCAATGGCAGTCAATTATTTCACAAAATACAGATATACAACATACTGATGAAGAAAAATATGCGGTAATTGTATCTTTGATGAACAAAAAAGCACAACTAATTGGAATGACAAATACTACATTCAATAATCCATATGGTGGTTCAATGTATTCCGATTATAATGTGAGTACTGCAAGAGATTTGTTGAAGTTGGGTATTTTCATGTGTGGATATCCACAAATCATACAATACTGTTCATTTGCTGGTACAAGACAAATACCTGTCTATGGTGATCATGCAAGAACTTATACTCTTACATCTAATGCTCAAGAAAGCTTTGCAAATGCTTATAAAACTCTTCACAATGATAGTACAATAGTGTTTCCTTATAAAGTGCTTGCTTCTAAAGGTGGTGGTTGGACAACACCAACAACACAAAGATGCTATTGTTATATTGTAAACGCTTTAGTTGAAAACGAATACGTAACAGCAGTCATTTCACGTATAAGTGGAACAGAAGATGGACATACAGGAAGAGAACATAGAGCTATGGCTGTTTGTGAAATTCTCGATATTTGTGCTGCAGAAATCAGAAATTCACGTCTTAATCCAGGTGAAACTCCAGAACCTGTACCATCTAGTATAACACATGCTGAATATGGTTGTGCTGCATATTTACCGGTTCCAGCATTTCCACAAACATGGACCAATTTTACACCAACATATTTGTTCGAGCAAAGTGCTGATACTCAGTTCAATCCAGCTTCCACAACAAAAATTATGTCAGCAATTATTTTTATGGATTCTGGAATAAATCTATTGGAATATCATTCTTTGAGTGAAAAAGATTGTATTCCAGATAGTGGAACAGATTTCAATGAACAAACAGGTGACATATTACGTAACGATGATGGAATGTATCTTGATTTGATCTTATCAAATGGCCCTAATGTTCTTGGTCTTTGTAGATATGTTGCAGATAAAATATTGAAAAGTGCTGATAGTTATAATGTACCAGCATAAAAACTTAACAAAACACCCTCCCATCAATAAAAGTGGGAGGGTTAGTTTTTAGACTCAAATACTGTTAGTTATTCATTTTCAGGTATATACATAACAAAACCTGGTAAATTAGCTTCAATGTATGCAGTATCAACACTTGCACCACCTTGACCTACATCTGCAACTTTATAGTAATGCATTCTTACTTTATCTGGATTCAAAGTTTCCATTGTTGCAGCTGGGCAGTTATAATCAGTTGCTGTGTTGAATGTTACTGGACCTTCAACTTCTGCACCATCTCTTATAGCCTGTTGTGTTGTGGAGTTGATATATTGTGGTCTCATTGAATAACCAGCTGGAATGACTAATTTACTTCCCATATCAACTTCGGGCAAACCAATATAGGGTGTAGTGGTATGATTTGTTACTAACATTGGGTATCCTGAAGGTATACTCATTATAGTATTAACCGTTGTCCCTGTTGAACCTGCAGCACATCTCCACCAACCTGGAAGAACGTTAGTAGTATTTAAAATCATTTCTTCATATTCGGGATAAGGTCCTTCAGGTACCCAGATTTCAATACCATCTGCGATTCTAGCGTTGATGTAAGTATCGTTAAGTATTGATCTACCTTTACCTGAACCACTTCCTTGATCAGCTACTCTATAGATACTCAAATATACTCTTGTGAATTGATGGTCTGATGGAACACCATCTAATGAAATTGGTTCTAACTCAAAATACGTTGTACCATCACCATTTAGAGTATTAGCACTTCTCCACCAACCATAATTTTCACCATACCAGTTGCATCTTGCACTATATCCTGTTGGCAATTTGATTTTAGAACCTACTGGAACTAACGTTGATTCAGTTGGTCTGAAAAACACTTGAGTTGCACTGTTGTTGTTTATCAAATCGGTAAGCGTCCCAGTTGGATTGCTATCGCAATCACCATTTACAGCACCGTCATCTAGTAAAACTCCAGCAGTAACATCGTATGCTGTTGGTGTTGCACTATCACTCCATGCCCACCATCCTTGTTCCATGTTACCTGGGGCTTGTAAATTCAATTGAACCATACCTTCAGTTGGATCTACTGGAGTTGGTGGAACTGGAACATCTTCTTCTGGACCAATATATAAACCATCAGGATTTGTTAGTGTCCATTTATCATTTATAGCCAACATGGCACACATTTGACCAACTTGAATATTTACATTAGTCAAAGAAATACAATCTGATTCATAACCTGAAGGTGCTGCTTCTGTTGTTGGCATCCATCCAGAGTTATACATAGATTTTCCAAAGTATGGGGCGAAGACTGTTTCGTAATATGTGCAATTTCCAGTATAACGACACAATCCATAAGCCATATGATGATTATCTCTAGTTAGTTGATGGGCAGCATTTTTAGCATCTGTAGATATACGAAGATTTTCTACTGCTGTTGCTGCTGGAATTATGAAGTCTATATCATAGTTTTGAACCAACCATTTTGTACTTTCAGCTATTCTTCCCCATTGTGGTCTAGTGTTAGCTTCTCCAGATTGTTGTTGTCTAGGTGAAGCATGTACCATCAAGAAACCAATATGAGCTTGTGGTTGATAAAATCTTAACAGTCTAATAAATTCTTTTAGATAACCATCAGCACCACTGCCTTCCCAACCTTGATAAGCACCAGAATATGTAGAAACTTGGTGAATAATAATCAAATCATAATGGTGGTCTTTCAAACAATTACGGAAGCATTCACCTTGACCTGCGCCATGACTACCTGGATAAGTTTCTGTCAATCCACCAAATACTTTTTCGATTGTATAACTTGAAGTATCTTTATCGTGGAATATATCAAACCAGTTTTTATATGATGCACCACCTCTATAAGCAGAAGTAAATGACATATTGGAAGCATCAACACCTAAATGAGTAATAAGACTTGATATATATGAAATACAGTCTTTTGTAAATGAATTACCGATATCTAAAACTCTGAATGTACTTTTATCCATTCTTAAAGGTGGATTATGCATTTTTCCGACAGGAGTTAAATCCATTTCAGAAACAACTTCTTCAACTTTTTCTTCTATTGTTTCTGTAACCGCTTCCATATCAATATTAGCGCCGATAGTTGATACGCTTTCTTCATAATATGGTTCATATTCGGTTGCTGTATTGCCTTCTTCTAATTGAATAAATGTACGATTTTCTTTGAAAAAGTTGCATAAAACAAATTTACACCCAGCTGGTGTAGTAAAGCTTTTTGAGCCAGTCCAATTTGGACCTGAAGTATACCAAATTTGTTGAAGCCAATTACCATTAGCATCATAAGCGTGAATTCTAATATTACCAGTTCCAGTACAATCTGACGAATATGTGTAAGTATAGCCTTCTTTTACAGGGCACAAACCGGTATGACCAAAATTATCTTGATATGACGATGATGGATCTTCACCTTGAGTTGCAATTCTTTGACCAGATGCGTTTATAAACGATGTTTCACTCCAATCGGGATCATCTGGATTTATGAAGTTTTTACCATGACGCATACCAGAATACACAGTAATTGTATCATCAGGCTCTGCTAAAACAACTTCACCATCATTTTTTGTAACTAAGACTTTACCGCTATTTTCAGCCCCTTGATTCGAGGATAAGAACTTATTATAAAAAAATAACCTCCAAAAAACAACATTTGGAGGCTATTTTAAATTGCTATACAAAGTTTTTATATGCTTGTTTTTGCTACTATTATAGACATACCATTGCTTAGATACATTTTTGCCACTTGTACTGATTCTGTGTCTTTTGGGTCAAACTTTAATTCTAATTCTTTTGCAAAAACTATTTGATCATTGTTTATTTTTGTTTTTTCTGTATTTTTTGTTGTTTTATCATATTCACCGTTTTTTGTAACCGTATATGTATCTATTGCTGTTAATGCCATCTTTATTCCTTTTGATTTTTATTACTCTGTTATATAATCTAAAACAATATCACCACTTTCATCGCTTATAACTTCATATCTGGTGTTTAGAATTATAACTTTTTGTTCATCTTGTATATATTCTTCTTCACCATCAAAAACAATAGAAGAAGATTCAGATTCGCCATCAGATATATATGTAAGATTTGTTATTAGTCTGTATTTATTTCCTACTTTTGTTACATCAGTTTTTATATTTTTTATTGATACTACATCTGGGAGGTTTTTTTCTTCTACCAACGCAATAATATCCCCAACTGTTTTACCATCTGTCAGTGGGTTATCTATTATATCTTTGTAATAAACTGATACAATGTTTTTTTGAATTGAATAGGCTAATATACTGTTCTTCATGATACTATATAGAACTCTGAACATGACAAAAAGAAGTTCTAAATAGTGTACACGAAAAAGGAAAAACAAAATGTGGAAAACTGTATTAACATTCATAACCTCATTGTTTCAAAAAAAGAAAGATAATAATGTCCCTAATATTGTTGCTGATAATAAAGAAAATAAAGAAACATCTAAGGAGAATAAAGTGGTTGAAGAAAAAAAAGAAAATGTAGATTGGGCACTAAAAATAACAGTAAAAAGAAAAATATTCAACGAGAGTGATACAATTGGTGATTTATATGTAAGCTATCCAGAATCTCCAGATGTTTTAGAATTTGTTTGTAATACATTAGAAGATAAAGTAAGAAATCCAAAAGGCACAAAAAAAGAAAATTTCAAAAAAATATATGGAGAAACAGCTATACCTTATGGAACTTATCGTGTTATTATTTCTTACTCAAATGCATTTAAGAAAAAACTTCCTGAAATATTAAACGTACCATTATATGAAGGAATTAGAATACACACTGGAAACCATAAAGATGATACTTTTGGATGTTTAATCCTTGGTGATAGTCCTAAAATAAGCCAAACAAAAAGTTGGGTATATAATTCCAGAAAGTGTTTTGATAAATTTATGAAAATATTAGATCCAGCTATAAAAAATGGACGTGTAATAATTGAAATAACAGACTAAAAACACACATTAAGTTCTTATCCTCGAAGTCTCATCAAACAATTACCGATACTTCTGTGACATTAGCCACATTAGATTATAATACGGTTTACACGTGCTCTAATCCTATTGATTCATTGACAATTACGGCCTTTGGGTCAACAGATACTGATTTAGAAGCAACACTATATTTTACAACAGATACGACATTTACTATGAGTCTACCTGCCACAGCAAAATATAGTCCATTACAACCAATCATGAGGCCTGAAACATCTTATGTGATGAGTGTTGTAAATGGTATCGTAGTAATTGGAACAATAGCATAAGAGGTATAGCCATGTTTAGAGATTTGATTGGTAAAGGTGTAGAAATCTGTAATATCGGTCTTCAACAGGGTTATATAAAAGAGGATGGTTCTGTGTCAACTTCGGGAGACACAGACCACTCTAAATGGGTAACTACCGATTTTATTATTGGTGGAAGAGACTTTATTTGTCATTTAAAAGAAGGATTTTTTATCAATAAGGTATCTGTTTATGATGAAAATTTCAATCTATTGAAAGAAACAGTTATTTCATCTAGGCCACGTTGTTATAAAGAATGTACTGAATATTCCCATCATCTTCATAAAAGTTTAAGAATGAGATTGGGGATCGTTCATAATGGAACAATAGAGGTTGGATGGAATACTGTGAGTGAACAAGCTGTTCCAGATAGAGATATTTCACCAACTGAAGATATATTTGAAGATTTCTTTTACGTTGATAGAAGTTATTTTGATATTGTTCAATCAGAAGATCCTTCATATGAACAAGCACTTCGTAGATTGAATCATATAGCTTTTGTAGCTCCAACTAACTATAAAAATCAATTGGTTAGTTTAGGTGTTAAGTATTCAGATCAAAACGAAACACCAGGAAGAGTTGGTTATGAAGTTTCACCATATACTTATTGTACAGCTGTTCATAATCCTAGATCAGTTTATTGGACAGAAAATGTACAAAATCATAGAAGTCAATATGGTTGGAAATATCATGATACAAATGGATCATCGAATGGATGGTTTGGTCAAAACTGTTCAAACTCTGTTGATTTTGTTCGTGGGTATGATAAGGCATTACACTTCGCTAGAAACTATTCTGCAACATCAGAATACGGTAATATGATTTTAAATGCTACAGAAGTTGTTCCAGATGAACATTGTACTAATGTAAAACCTTTAGACAATCTTGTAAAACCTACGCACGTCTGGATTGTAGCTGAAATTTGGAAAGATGCTTCAGGTATTCCGAGATTTATAAGATGTGGTGAATCTGGTGGTGGAAACACTTATTATACTTCAGTTATCTATAGTGTTGAAAGTTGGTTAAGTAGAATACAGAATGAAGGTGAACTTGGTTATCAGGTTACAAGATTACCAAATGACATTAATACGATACAAGAACCATTATTGGATTATATTGGAAATGATCTAACAGATGATTTTACACCAATAGCTTACAATGATGACATTTGCACATTTATAGGTGATAAAGCCGAGTTTATGTGGGGTGGAATAATCTATCTAAATGTTCATCGTTACAACGGTTGGGAAAATCTTGTAATTGAAAAATGGAATGAAATAAACCAACAATATGAATCTTTTCAAACCATTGATATTACAAAAGGTTCTGTTTATCCTATGAAATACTTGAGAACCTCCAATGATTATACAACAGGAACAGCTTATTTAGATACTGATTGGTGTGATATCAACATTTCTTCATATTTTCCTTATGATGGTAATGAATATGGAAAATATCGTGCATATTGTACAACATCTTGCAAAAACTTGTTTGATTTCGCTCATACAGATACATTATTACCTCCAACTTCTACTGGTAAAACTGGTTATTATTTATCAGTAGATCAAGGTAAAATTGTAGCTTCAAGTGATGGTTCTCGCACTTGGGCAATTCCATGTAAACCAAATACAACTTATACTGTGACACAAGACAGAACAAATAGTACTAATAGTTTATTGAGAATAGCTTATGGTACTATGGCTAATCTAGATTTTGTTAATACAGCATCAAGTGCAACAGTTTACTCAATTACAAATAAATCAGAAATAAGTGCAGATCAATTTGCTGTAACTGTAACAACTGGAGCAAACGCAACATACTTGTTTGTTCAAGTAAGTGCAACAGTTTCAATTTACGATACAGTAAAACACACATTGGTTTTACGTGAAGATTCAAATGAAACTGTAGAATCAGATCCTACATATTTTGAAGTTTTAGCTGTAAGATTGAAATGTTATAATGTTGGTGGTATGAATCAATATACAATCGATCAAATAAACGGTTTACCTTTGTATATTACTGCAGAATCAGGTGCTGGATTTACTAATGCTGGCTTAATTGACAGTAAAAGATTCAAGAAACCAACTGTTACAAATTTAGCAGATCATTTCTGTTGGTGGGGTAGTGATTCTATGCCTAATTCAGCATATCCTTATGTTTGTGTAAGATGTAAGGGTGAATATGGTTATGGTAAATATGAGACAAATTATAGCGAACCAACAAATTACTGTGATGGAAACTATTATAAAACGAATACAGATTTGCTTTCTGATGGTAGTGAGACATCTAATAGCTATAGAGACCTCGTAGTTGTAGAGAATTTAACCCCTGGAGACACTTATAGATTTTTCTGCTATAGAAAGGGTTCAGCTTCATATACATATGAAAGATACGCATACTACGATGTAAATGATGAATTAGTAGGTGAAGTTCAATCTCTTTATGACTCAAGTAGTATTCCAGAAGTAAATAAGTACTATCATTGGGAATTAACAGTGCCACAAGGTGCAGTAAAACTTAAGATGGGGGTTATCAAGGCAGATACTTCAATGGTTCTTTACAACTTGAATGAGCTACCACAACCTAACTATTATGATCCAGAATATTATACAGAGAATCGAGATATTACATCAGCTGGCGTTGAAACTGATAATAGTTACAGAAATCTTGTAAGAATTGATGAAGATATAGAAGAAGGTGATGTTTTCATTTATACATATACACGACAATTAGGTGATGCATATAATTATGAAAGATATGCTTTCTATGATGAAAATGTAACACTAATAGGTGACAATGCAAGTTATTTGTATCCTACAACAAATGTTCCTGCTTTAGGTTCTGTACCATTATGGGTATTGACTGCTCCACAAAATGCAGCAATATTTAAACTTGGTGCTTTAAAAGGTAACAGTGCTATATCTATAAAGAAATGGATAGATCGCAGTATTGGTTTCAATTATTATGGACCTGAATATTGGCAGAGTGGAAAAGATGTATCTTCGGTTGGTGTTATAAGAGATTCTTCATATAGAAATCTTGTAACTATAATCGTCAATCCAGGTGAAGTTTATAGATATACATATCATCGTGATTTAAGTTCTGCATATAATTACGAAACATATGCATTCTATGATAAAAACAGTACTTTTGTAGAAGATACCGTTAATCCAGGTGTATCTGGTGGACCTGTTACAGCTGGAATATTCTATTCAACATCATCAGGCACTATACCAGCAACGGGTAGCAATCCATCTTGGGAACTAACCGTTCCATCTGGTTGCAGAATATTGAGAATTGGTGCATTGAAAGGTAATTCAAATATCTCAATAAAAAGAATATCGTAACCAAAAAACCTCCCACGTAAAAAATGGGAGGTTTTTATTTACTTATTGCTAATTAAAGTTGTAATATAACATAAAATCCCCTTCATTTTTCAGAAGGGGGTTTTATTTAAAACAAAACACAATACTTACGATTAATATTCACATAACATTTTACCATCATCAGAATCACACATGTTTATTTTGATATAATGTGTGTTTGAATCTGTTGTGAAAACTGCTTTTTTATAAAGCCCATCTATTGTATTGATCATTTGTATTTCTGTGATCAAAGTTGTTGTTTTTATAACTTGAGCAGAAGAATCACTTGTTTCATATTCATTTACAACTAAAGCTTTATTATTACTATTGGTTTTAGTAAAATAATACACATATGTTGTATCTGGTTGTACTTCAATATGTGATGTAACACTAAATCCAATTGCTTCAGTTTCTATACCAGCTATATCAATAGTAGTATTGGTTGTCCTATTTGCAATATCTGCAACCAATAAGTTTGTCTTAAGTGTTGTTGGAAGCAATATTGGTGCATAATTATGATAATCACCAGTAAATAAAACATTTACGTTGTTTTGAATTGTATAATAACGCAAATCTCCTACTGCTGCATTATCTTCAGTCATACCAGAAGGTAGTTCATCTGAGTTTTGAGCTCTAACAAATCCTGTACCTTCAGATAAATTATCAGAAGTTAGATAATCAACATAAGATACTGTCTCGCCATATTGACCATTAGGACGCTTCCAATACGCTTTACCTCTTGTTATATTATCACTAACATCAAAATCATAATACATACCGCGTGTTTCTGCATAATCATTACCTAACAATGGATAGGTACGATTTAAATGACCAACATTAGCATATAACATTTCAAAATGACATGATTCAGATTCTACATCATTGTTTGAATTATATGCAGTAGCTGTATAAAATCCAGATTGATTTTTATTTGTAAAATATGATGTTATTTCTAAATCTGCCCAATAATTATTTTTATCATTAGTATCCGGGGTAGGAGTTATATCAAAAACATGTTCCAGAGAGTGTTCGATACACTCATTTTCATCATTATAAGTGTCTTTATATAATTTAACTTTATCCCAGTTTTCCCCTTTTATGTTCAACCACACTTTTGTTCCGATCAAAAATGTTGTATAATCCCCCTTAAAAGTACAAATATCATCATTATATGTATAATCCACATAATAACAACCATAATCCTCTTCTATAAAGTTTGTTGGTTCGTCTTTTTCAAAATTACCATAATCGATAATACCTTGATCACCAACAGCATTATGTATAACAGCTGCGCCAGCACCAGCTATACGCTCATACAAATGTTCCGGAGATACAATACAAATATGTGTATATACCCATGCACTTGTCGATTCAGCATATTCAAAAAATTTCAAATTACCATCTAAATCAGTAATTTTATCTATAATAATATAAACATGTCCTGATGTATAAACAATATCTAGTGGCTCAACATTGATCATATCTTCGACACTATTTAATACTGCAGTTTCTGTCATTCTTGCGCGCCATGTAACTTCATTTATTAATCTACCAGCATTGCAAAAAACCGAAGGAATTGAACTACATACATTGCCATAATAATATCGGGCTGTGTTTTTCATTCCATTTGTATAATATTCATATCCGTATCCACTAATGTTTTGTATTGGGCATTCAGTATAATAAACAGAATGTTTGTTATTCACAGCGGTTGCGTAAGTTCTTTTACTAACATCAATTCCAACAAATCCATTTGTGTAGTTGCCATTAGCATATCTTGTACCATACAAATGTGCTCCACTAATTGAACCATACGCAGTACTACCCTTAACCGGGTTTTCTACTCCACACACTTGAAATACACGCTTTCTTGCTCTTCTATAAATAGGATTTGATATTGAAGCGCGTATATATTTGTCAGGGGTTATATAATCAAATATTTTTCCAATCTTTTCATCTGGACTTATTGGTTTCCCTTTGTTATATGCCCTTACTGTTATTCTAATTACTTGTTTTTGTGTAAATATTTCAGAATAATATTTTCCACTTCTAAATATACTCGATCCACTTGGTTGACCATATCTATAACTTATAATATTTCCGTCAGTATCATATAAAGCAACATATTCTACTAAATAATCATCTCTTGGGATAAATATAAAAGCCTTGCCACCATATATAAAATCAGTTGTTACATATTGGTAGTGAGATGCTCCGTCTGCTGGAGTACTCAGTTTACCATTGCTTTTTACATACCCTTGATAAAAATTAACACCGAAATCTTTTGGATTATTATCATAATATATAAGATCCATTTCAATGCCTGTTGGAAAACTATCAACATTGTTATCTCCATATGCAAAAGCAATATCCAAAGGATCTTCCTGTTCTATTGTTTCAGAATCGAGCGGATAAAATATAGTAACTGGTGTTCCTGCTTGATATTGCTCAACTAAAAATGTAGTAAATTCTTCAACTGTTGTGTAAGACGAAGTATTAAACAAAAAGCGATTTTTTGTACTGGGACAATAAAATGTGCCATCTAGCATACTTGCATATTTGCCATCTGCTACGTGTTTGAAATGTCCACAATACCCGTTGAACTTGGTTTATGTGTGACATCATCGCAATCAACTGTAAAACCATATCCAAGAGGATAACTTGAATTTTCAACTTTATTTATGGTTTCTGTACCATCAAGTATTTTTATTCCAACACGCCGGGTTATAGCACCAGAAAGTGTATTAAATTCATCATAATAAGTTTCATCAATACCAGCTAAAGAATAAGGAACATTATAAACATCATTGTTTATTAAGATTTGAAAATTTTTGTTTGTAGTTATAGGACACGGATTTGTTAAAGAGTTCCAAATTGGTCTAGCTATTGTATCTAAATCTTCTACGTTTATATTTGGACCAGCAGTTACTCCAGCAACCTCATGAAATTGTTTTTCTACTAAATCATACAAACCAACTGTATTATCATATTTACACGGTAAATAATTTTTTATCAAAGTATTATTTCTTACAATATTACAAAAATAAATTTTTCCATTAAATACATTAGCATTATTTCTGTTGGTGCAACCAAATAATTTAAAATATCCTTTAGTCTCATAACTTGTAGAACTTGAAGTTACTGAACGCGATGCGGTTGATACAGGAATGTCGTTTGCAGTTACAAAATATTGTTTGTTTGCATTCCAACGAATTACAAGTGTAGTTTTTTGACTTGTTTCTATTTCTGAATCAATATTTCCGCCGATAGTCCAAACATCTGATCCACCAATCCAGTTGCCTGTACTATTACCAAAACCACAGCATTGTCTGTTTCTATCAACATCATTTGATTCAGCTATAATGGTAACAACTGTTTCTACAGAACTATATGGAACATCAGTTATATATGCAGATTGTGTACCATCACTTTCTAAATATTCAACTAATTGTGCTCCATCTGGTAATTCAATATCAGTAAATGTGTTACCAAAAACAGACATGGTTATATCTTTGTTTGGTGAAACACCATCTATTAAGAATGGTGTTTCGCCTGATATTTTTGTTTTTCGGCTTTTTTCTTCAAAAGCAGGTTTTAAATAGTTTAAATTCATACCTATACTCCTTGTACTGAACCACAAACATTTATTCCATTATAAAAATAAAATACAGTATATCGTTTATTGGAAACAGGAGTAAATATACCATTTGCAGTATTATCACCCCTATAGATAATATTAGGCGATACAAATGTAGTTGCAATATTTCCACTACTAAAATTTACTGTACTGCCAAATGCAACAGAAGGATTATTTGGTTCTGTAATGTTCAAGTTCAATATATCATCTGAGCTTGTAAAAATCACATTGTCTCTAAGTGTTGCTGAATCAAATACACCGTACGGTTCATAAGATGTTGCAATATTACCTTCTTCTAATTGGAAATTAACTAGTTGTGTATAATCTATAGCTTCGTTGCTGATATTGATAAATATATAACAAAAATCGCTATCAACAGGTACGGTAAATGTTTTTGTTAATACTTCATCTGTAGTCATTGGTATACTACCCAATGTCCAATTGTTTATATTATATAAACAAGCTTCATTATGCGTACAATCCGATGGATCTTTTTTCAATGCTGCAAATCTAAATCTGTTGTTTGTTGATTCGCTACTACGACTTATTGTATAAGTTTTGCCTGGTTCGATGGGTATGATTATAGACCAACTAGTAGTAGAATCTGGATATATTGATATTTTACCAGCAGATGCACTGGCTATAGCATAACCGTTATAAGTACATGTGTTTGGATTGAATAGATTTTTACCTTGTATCTTTATATACCCTTCAATAGTTGGAGCACCTGAATTTTCTACTGTAACTACCTCACCATTTGTATCAATGCCTAGGACTTTTCCGGCATTTTCAGAGCCTAAATTCGAGGATAAGAACTCGCTGTCTGCTTCTGTCTTAGTGTAAGCATCCGTAATCCCATATCCAGCAAGGGTTGTAGCCTCATTAGCCTTTGCATCAAGTGCGTCTTTTAATGCATCATTATCTTCAGGATTTCCAGTTAAATTTGCAAAACTTGTTGAACCACCTGTACCACCTGTAGAATTGATTTTTACAACACCACCAACTTCGGTTATTGTAATATTATCTCCTGCATTTGCAGATGTTAGTTTGTCTTGTTTTGCATCCCATTCTGTTTTTTTAGATGCTGTAACGTGAATGTCACTATTTTCAGTGTGTGCTGTCAAAGCACTTGCATCCGCTTTTGTTTCTAAAGCTGTTGTAGTTGCAGCACCATCCACCAAATTAACATCCAACTTATGTGTACTGTCGATAACATCTTGTTTACCTTCCAAGGATGATGTTGTTGCTAGTCCCAAACTTTCAGCAGTTGAGTTTTTATTCAACTCTTTGCCGTCAATCTGTGGTTTGTTTTCTAATTGTTCATAATCAGAAGTTCCACCAGAACCACCTTCGATAACTAAATTACCGCTACCTAAAATGGTTTTACCATTTATTGTTTTGATATTGGTACCAGAAACCAAAGTATCTTGTTTTCCACCCAAAGCGGTTTCAACACTTGTAACTTTTGGTTCCAAAGTATCCAACCTTGCTTTTTGTTCAGCATCACGAATTGTGTAGGTTTCTCCACTGGTGCTAAACTTTATACTTTTTACATACTTTGCCATTTGTTTACTCCAATATTGGTGTTTGTTTTTTTGTTTTTGTCAATTGACCACTTTAGATAGAACTTAAGAATAAAATTGATTTGGAAACCATGTAAATATTGACAATTAATTCTTATCCTCGAATCAAGGGGCTGAAAATAGC